>Ga0136643_10012443_pt1 | contig 12675 bp, 7 predicted proteins | sample TergutLab28metaG_FD_96883 | JGI IMG/M metagenome (GOLD analysis project Ga0136643, IMG submission 96883) | Labiotermes labralis P1 segment gut microbial communities from Petit-Saut dam, French Guiana - Lab288 P1 (version 3) (version 3) | ecosystem: Host-associated > Arthropoda: Insects >...
ACATGTTTCAGACGTTAATACGTCCATCTTCAGGAGCTAGCGAGTACTTGTTGTGTTGTGTAGGCTGACTTGAGGCGTGCTGGTGTTATGTAGCGGGATTGTCTGTTGGTGATGTGGTATCCGGATACACAACGCAACAAGTAGTCTCTAGCTCCTGAAGATGGACGTATTAACGCCTGAAACATGTTGAGCAGTAGATAATAAAGCAAGTGTCATCTAGTTGGTCAACCTTTATTCAAACTAGAATTGCATATTCGTATCGTTCATTTCAGGGCCGTTTATTATGTTCACTTCAGTCTACTTGCATCATTTATGTCCTGGAATGAGGAGTTTGATTCAAATGCCTGTAATGTTAACACTATTCATGACTGACCTTTGTTTCATGGGAAGGAAGGATAATGTCACTAGATGTATGTATACTTTTGGGTGGAGCTGTACCCTTCATAGGTGTGTGGGCAGTGGAAATCACACTCCACCCTGAAGTCCTTCCTCGTCTCTTAAGAGTGAAGCCACCTTATGACGTCACTGCCGACGGCGTGTGCGTGGGCCCCCTTGAAGCGATACCTCACACACGGCCCCTTGCATGGACACAAGGCCTTTTCAAATATTCGTCGAAAGTCTGTTGGTTAGACACACAGCGTTACAGTTTCCTCACGGAGCAAAGAGAACTGGTTCAAATGACCGCATAATTAGGTCTGTTTACCTTCGATTGGCCCAGTGGGCTCTCAGTGAAGGTTTGTTGCAAACAATGATAAAAAAACTAGTTCCATTAAGCAAAGTTATTCTAGGAAAACTCAAAACTGATAAGTTGATCAAGAAATCCGTCTTCATGAACCTCAAAATTTGTTGCCATTTTCAAAAGAGCTCATTTGTCCCAGTCTTTGAAACCATTCCACACCCTCGGATCTTATTGTAAGAACTGCCTTTAACAGTATTCTACCATCTACTGCTAGATCTGCCAAGTGAGATCTTCCCTCTACGCTCTCTGAAAAAAAACAGTAATAACAGACCTTCAAATTTGCCACTTTTTTACTTCAAAATTTTTAAAACACTAATATCTAATGTTATATTATATGGAAGTTTCTAAGTTGTTTTCACTAAGTTATCGGATAAAACGAAGCTTCACGAAGAGACTGTGCATCCGTCCTCCTGTTTCATATCCGGGTGAATCATTGTACTGTGGGCCATAACAGCATACAATAGCCGTACTATTTTCTTCATATAACAAGAACTCCATATGAGGCTCAAATCGAATTTTGCCTACCTTAGGATTTCCCCACTTTTCCAAACAGTCCAACCACAGCACATTAGATTCTTCTGCGTTTATCTGACACATATTTGATTATGGTTTATACCTAAATAAAAGCGTTAGAAGATTATTTATGACTTCATGATATATGATATATCTATGCAGACTTGCAACAGTACATTGATATCAAAACAAAATTAACAGAAATGTCGGTACGGTAAGATAAGTGACCACAAATAGTAAATTGGCTGATCTGTACAGTACCTATCTTCATTTTTCTTTATGTCAACTCGTCAGGCACAGTTTGATACAGAGCGGTGGAGCTCTTGCCTGGCTTATCTTCAGTTGCTACACCGTGATCAATGCATTCGACTGAAATTGACGCATACTTGATCCAGAAGATCAAGGCACTATGATTTTTCGACACGCCGGTGACTGTTTACCAAAAGACATAGCAAAAGATCCCAGAAGACTTAAATCTTGTTCGACATCATTGTATAAACCTCGAATGTCAAATTTGGGAAGAGGCACTGAAGCCTAATTTTGCTCAGTTAATGACTATAATGATGAAAATTGATACAGGTTTATAGTTTAGTGACGTATAAGCCTTTAAGCCTAAAAATAAGTACAGGCAGTCCCCGACTTTCGCACACAATTCGTTCCTGAAAACGTTTAGGAATTCGAGCAACAGATTTTCACAGTTTTAGCGTACATTTTTATATTATCACATCTTTTATTTATCCAACTGAATGCACAACTAGATTGTTCTAGAAAATATTGTTAAAACTTACATTAAAATTTACATTAAAATGCTCCTACATGTTTCGGTTTAACAAACCATCATCAGGGAGCTTACTGTCATGTTTTGCTAACGTTATAATTATTTCGATATTTAAAAACGTCATTATGAATCAGTTCGGTCGTGTGGCTGCATATTTATCCAGTCCTTGTTGGTGTGTGTAAAGCGCACAGTGCAGAGTGAGGCTGTGTGGACAGTGCACAGTGCAGATTCTCACATACCAATAAGGACTGGCTAAATATGCAGCCACACGACCGAACTGATTCATAATGACGTTTTTAAATATCTTAATAATTATAACTTTAGCAAAGCATAACAATTAGCTCCCTGATGATGGTGTGTTAAACCGAAACATGTAGGAGCATTATAATGTAAATTTAATGTAAGTTATAACATTTTTCTAGAACAATCTAGTTGTGCATTCAGCTGGATAAATAAAAGACGTGATAAGTCATGCAATAGACTTACGTGTTATAACGGGGGTACCTTTCCTGTTGCTCAAAGCGTACATAAAAGTGCATACTTAAGGGCAACAAACAAAATATTTGTAGCAAAAATTGCGGTACATTCATGCTGCGTTAATTCAACCAAGGGTGAGTGTTAATATTCCCGCCATCACGCGAGCCAATGTCCCCCATAATTCTGATGGCTACTTAAGGGATGTCCAACGAAACTCGTAAGCCATTAATACCTTAACAACTTTGTTCAAAATACAGGGTTATTCGAAATGATTGTCGGGGTTTTAACAACTTGTCATTCACAATATACTTGAGATAGGCGTATTTTTTATTTATTTAATAGAACAACACTCCAAGTTTTTGTTACATACCTTACAGGTGCTCTATATGTACACCCTTTGTGATTCTATAAACATCAACACGATAATCGAGTTTGTTTCAAACTCTTTGTAGCATGTCAGCGGTGATGGTTTCAGTGGCATTTCTGATTCTTACCTTGAGTTCTGGGATACTTGCGGGAAGAGGAGGAACATGAACCTGATCCTTGACGTAACCCCATAGAAAGAAATCACATGGGGTATCTCAAGTGTGTTGTGTATGACAAGTTGTTAAAACCCCGACAATCGTTTCGAATAACCCTGTATTTTCTTACTTCTGCTCTGCAGTACAATGGCCGTATTCAACACGCAAATTACGTACTGCCACTGTGGTGTAGTTCAGCTTTCTTCCACCAGAATGCTTTACCAGAACAAGTTGACAGGGTAGCCAACGACATAGTACACGAGGCCTTACCAAAATAGAACAAACCACGTGGACAACAGCTGACAACACGAGCAGGTTCTGTGTCCTTATAACAAATTATTTCTTAATCACATATTTTATCTCTAAATTCCTCGTTCCTTTAATGAAACGCGAAATGTAATGCCAGCACTAATATTTGGCGTGTCATAACCTGCACCTGATACTGTGATCACGTTTGGCCAGGAATGGAATCCAGCTGAATTAATAAACAACTTCTAATGTAGATGTAGTCTGATTCAAGGATCTGGACAGTGTAATTCTTGAATTGGGACGGTGTAGACTGAATGCGTCTTGTTCAGGATATGGACCAGTGGTGGTTTCTTGTTGAAAGGTAATGAATGATCCTTCGAGGTGTGTAGAATTGGGACATTGCATGGCGTTCCAAGCGGAATTCAGCTACTCGACATGAATTATGATCCATGAAATTATTTAAATATGAACAGCTGACGGTGCGAAACAATTCTTACACTTTAAGCACTGTGGACTTTCTGACACAAGGCCTTTCCCTTCGTCATCTTGTGGTGTGAAAAGCATTTTACCCTCTGGTCCAGAATTGTTGAAGCCATTGCTAAAGAATGTTAATGCAAAACATGCCCGAGATATTGATGACTGCCTCATAGTGACTGAGCGCCCGAAACAAAAGAGTACGCTTTATTGGATTGGGCCCCTACCCATATATCATATGAATGACATTGACCACACATCAAGGCCAATCAGCTGTAACCATCTTAAACAAGTGTTTTCAATCAAGAGTTTGGCATTTGAGAATAATTTCCAATTTGTAGAACACAGGGGCTCTGTTCCGAATGTGTCTCGCTCCAATCAAGACAATCGATATGCATCACTAAACGTGACGCATGCAGCAAACATTGGCTTAAGGGAACGCCACTGGCCCGCTGCCAGCACACATTACTCGCACGGTGCCTCCCCGCGACTTGTGCTTGCATTTCAGTTCCCGCCGCGGTTAATTTACTTGAACCTCGAGATCTGACGTTTAGAAACACTGAATTAATTCTTGTTAACTGAAGAATAAAATCCAACTAGATGCCACTTATTACTTTATTATGCTTATATTAGGCTCAACATGTTTCGGGCACCATTATGCCTATCATCAGGAGCTCACGACGATAGCGTTGGTTACCACATAGGCCGTCTGGTTCTCGAGTTGCTGCTGGTTTGGAGGTTAAGTGCAGGCAGGATGGATGAGTGTTCAGACCGAAGGCTATACAGCTTGCACTTAACTTCCAACCAGCAGCAACTCGAGAACCAGACGGCCTATGTAGTAACCAACGCTATCGTCGTCAGCTCCTGATGATGGGCATAATGGTGCCCGAAACATGTTGAGCCTAACATAAGCATAATAAAGTAATAAGTGGCATCTAGTTGGGTTTTATTCTTCAGTTATCAGGATGATGCACGGTTCAATACACATGAAATAATCCTTGTTAAGTTGAGATGATTCACAGTTTTGCTTCGAGGCTGCGTGCCTGCCGGGTGCTTAACAACAGCCGCAGGAATTTGTGATATGTGGTAATTAACATCGAAGTTATCCGCCTTCAGTTAACATTTATGAAACTACATGTTATAAATACCGATGCAGCCAGCAGCGGACATTTTCATACCTTGCACTGCTGTACTATCGTCATGGAGCAGAGTCAGTACGTTCTGCGCGTTCTATAGAACCAGAAGATTCATCGCGGTGATCACAGCAGCCCGCCATTGGACCCCATCACAAGGAAGATGATTCCACTCCACACCCTCCCACCCAGCTTCTTTAAATTACTCGTCAGTCCACAAACAGCCATCAGGCAGAAGGGTATGTTTCTTCTGCTGGGCCAAACAAATGTGTCCGACTTACTTTTTTCGCATTGTGTTAGCTCCTGTGTGTTACATCTTTTAACCTACCATTCTACACTGTACAGTAGTGTCCATAATTGCTCTCTTGCATAGTTATGCACCTGTACAATGTGGCATGCTATGTGTTCATATAATAATTTAGCCTTGGAATACAGCGAAGTGTTAAATCTGTAGCCTTCATAAACCCAAACATCCACGGTCACTGACGGTTCCTTAAATACCTCGTACACCCTTCCACTTACCGTCTCACATACTTACTACATGGATGATTGGTTATATATTACACGTTGTAATAATATGCTAATCCCTAGCTGTTGTATTTTTTTATATTTACGTAAGTGTGAAACACCTGTGTTCAGTAGACCCAGTTGTCTTAGGCTTGTTATCGAGATGGAACTTTCTCATATATAGAATTTTATTCTCCTATTACACAGTACTAGTGGGCCAGGTAGCTCAGTTGGTATAGTGACTGACTACAGGCTGGACGGTCCGGGTTCGAATCCCGGTGGGGACGAGATTTCCCGCCCGTCCAGACCGGCCCTGGGGTCCACCCAGCCTCCTGTACAATGGGTACCGGTTCTTTCCTGACGGTAAAGTGCGGCCGGGGCTTGCCGATGACCACTCACCCCCTTCTAGTGACGCGGTCATGGAAGAGTAGAGCTATACCTCCACCCACCCTCTGGGCCACACCGGGCCTGTAGCGGGACCACTTTACCTTTACCTTTATTATACAGTACTGTTAATGCAGATTATTTCAGTTTGTAAGGTATTTTGCATTTCGTTTCCTATTTGCTCACAGAAAGCGACCCAAATACTTCTATTCAGCCTCCTGTTTGCGTTACAAGCTGACGCCGTACCCATTTCTCAGACGTCTCACATTAAATTAGTAGGACAGACTACGTATTTCCAATAATTAATACGGTATTGGGCGGACGCCGTAGGTAGCATGAAGGTCAGCAGGTAGTGGAGACCTGCGGCCCACGCGCCATCGAATGCTGGGTGTCCAGACAAATGAGGAATTTACACCCACTACCTTTCCGCAGTTCCTATATGACAGCATTGCATTGTCGGCTCATGTCGAAGTGCCTGTATGGAGTGCTGCATTGTCAACAATGAGCACTCTCTGTAGTGTTTTATGGCATGTAATGTAGTGCATGTGATATCTGTGGTGGACAGGGTGGACCTGAGACAGGTTTTTGCCTGTCAGTATTTTTCTAGCCATGCTGCCTACTCAGGTTTTCTTCGTCAATCCTGACGCTATGAAATCGTTGGAGCTGACAGCGTTGTTAAGTAAAACACCTCCCATTCTCTTCGCCTCCCTCACATTCCAGACACTTCATTGCATTCTCTTGTGTGTGTACACACTCGTGTGCTCTGAGTAGCAAGGCGAGGATCGAAGACCGCTTGAGACCTTCCGAAATCTTGCCTCAAGTCGTGACGACACTAGGCTTCAGCGGCCTACGCGATTTTGGTAGGTTCCTTCGTACGAAGCTCTGAAATGTTTCTAAAATGACTATTAACTTACCTTAGCCCGTGTTTGCAGAAGTTTATACTGTCGTGCAAAATTCCAGGAGCGGAATTAGCTACTTTCACTATGCCGGAATGCCAGTCCTCTGTCTGCTGTATCACTTTCACCTAGAACAGCGGAACGATCACTCCCTCGTCTAATGTTTATGCATGTATGCAAACGTATATTTCCTCCTCCTGCTCAACACGGTTTGCCAGTTGTTTGCATACACACTATCAGACATTCTTGCCATCATATGCCTTATTTATTTCAACTGAATTCCTGGCAGGCCTTACAATTACCAGCTCGAGAGAGACGTACGACACAGTCAGTTTTCTTTTCGACATTAACAGTGTGCTGAACAGGACGTTTTTACTGCATTACTGACTTGTAATTTTACGTATGATATTCAGATCATTTTTTTTTATGTTTCTTAAAAATAGGCAGTTCACTCACCAACAAATGCACTGTTTATTAACTTAGGTAAAAGTTTTAAATTTGCATTAAAATACACAATAATATCGCTCCTACATGTTTCGGTCTTTAATGACCATCATCAGAGAGCTTTATATGTACCTAACTAAAGTTATATTTATGTTAAAAACACTCTGTAAAATTACGTCGTTATATATATTAGGTTATGTGGCAGCAGCACGTGCTGTGTACATTTAAAACTTTTAACTAAGTTAATAAATAGTGCATTTGTTGGTGAGTGAACTGCGTAGATTTCAAAATGCACGGAGCAACGATAAAAATTTCTTAAAAACGTTGCATACGAAATTGTTTTCCCATCTTGAATTACGGACGCTAGTTAACTGCGTCGAGACCTTTCTTGAGAAGCTGTTCGTGACACAGATGGTGAAGAAATTTTAGGCTTTTATGTAAGCATGATGCTTGTTATGAAGCAACTGAAGTCAGTTATTTGATTCCTCTTCTTCCCTCTCCCACCCATGGCGCGACAGCCCCTAGTAGGCCAATGCCTCCTCATTGTCGAGGCTTCACGATAACACTCGGTAGGAGTCCTCTCGACAAGTGATCAGCTCGACGCAGAGAAATCTACCTGAGAACGCACAACACTCACAGGAGACAGACATCCATGCCACCGGCAGCATTCAAATCTGCAATCCGAGGAAGCGAGCGGCCGCAGATCCACGCCCTAAACCGCACGCCCATTGTTTACTACAGTTCTTTTATAAATGCGGGTAGTTTTACAATCCTCCACCATAACATTTTACCGGATTACGAGGTGCAAAGTGTGATTCGGAAGAGCCCGTTAAGAAATGTTAACCGTTCACTGCTGGCTGGGCGACAGGCACTGGGATTTTTCTTTTCGCTCCATCCTGCAGGACCTTTCCGGAGCTCAGCTATCATCATGTTCAACAAGTAATAACAGCTCTTTCATCAGAAATAAAGCAGCTTATTACCCACGTCCACAAATTTTGTCCTGTGTGAGTTCATGCCCTTACACAAATTCTTACAATTACACTCTCATATACATCACCAGCATTTAAAATAGTTACACGTTAAATACAAAAATCCCGAATTGTAAACCTTGCTCCCCGAAGTACGTGATTATTTTATCTGTTTGACTCAGATAAGCATGACCAATTTTTGCAATCATCAGTTAACTTCGTAATAATTATTACTTCCAGTACATGTCGTGGATGACTACATGTTCAGTACGTTTTATCTTCATCTGTCTCATCTACAATTATGGTTATATGTAATATGACAGATTACTTTAAACAGCAGTATGGAATTTTATTTCCCACACACCCTATGGTTAGAGAGTAGCTTTGATAGTTTGTATTGGAATGTAGACTCTCCACGAGCTATCCAATCATACAAACAGCGAACGTGGCCTGAATCAAAACCTCTCTCCCACTAATGAATGATCATCACAGCCTACTGTGTTAGCTGCGTCTTGCTTGTCTGTCTGATAGATGAATCTCTGACGGCAGTTATCAGGCAGTTTTCATCATAAGCAAATCTCACTTCTGTAAGTCTAGTCGTAACGTTAGCCGTTTCCCAACCACCTCATTTACTGTACGTAAAGAATCCGTACGTGCCAGCGTTTGTGATCACGTTTCGTCAGACGCTCACCCACCTATCTATCTACCTACGTAGCCTACAGTACAGTGGGCAGCGCTGTGAACAGGAGGGCTATGGAATCGAGTGGTTTGAATTCGGGCTACTTGTTCTGGTCAGCAGTTCGATTCAAAATTCTAGGCGTCAGAGGGGTGATCTGAACTAATATCTGTACTGAAAACATACACACATATATTATGAGCCATCGAACATAGTTCAGTCGACATAAATTTGGGCCTTGCAACACGTAGGCCAGAACTGCGTCTGTGCACATAATTCAAGGAACAATCCAGCTCAAGATTTAACGCGTTTGAAAATTATTTATGAGGTAATTTTGATGCGTTTCTCGTCACTCCAGGCCAAAGGACTGCCTTCTCCCTATTTCTTTTGATTTCATCGAAGATTCATACTGCCATACAGACCTAAGTTCAGTTCTCGATTAACAGTGACAAACTTATCCTTGAAATTCACAGTTTATTTTATTTACCCCCAGATTTAACACTAAAAATTCTACCACAATTATTTCTTCGTCTTTTGTGAATCTCTGAACAAATGCTCCGTGTTCCCCTACACAGAATTTTATCGCAAGTCTCTCACCTTATTTGACTTCGACCTTCGCCTGGAAAAATTTAACATGCAGATGTACGTAACGCCTTGGAGCAGAATCCTTGGAAAACTGTTAGTGGCTCAGATAATCCGGAATTTCCAAACTTTTATAGAGAACGAAGGCTCTGTGTTCACTGTAGATACCTACCCTGACGCAGATGAAACATATTCACACCCTTCTACACTATTTCTTTAAAGTCTGTTTTAATATCAACCTCCTATCCACGCACAGATCTCGTAACTCATCTGTTCATTTCAGGTTGTCCGACTGCAGTTTTATCCATTTGTCATCTCATCCGTACGAGCAACATATACACATCTCATCCTTCTTGCTTTGATAGCCGTAAGAATAAACCGTGAAGGGCTAAGAGTAATTGATGTCTTCATTACCCATTCCTGTCCACACTGTACGTAGGCCTACTATTTCGCTTTTCTCAAGTCATTCATAGTACTTCCATCGATATTAAATACAGTTTTTTTTACGTTTTGCTGATCGTGCATCTCAGTATATTTATCTCAATAATTAACCAACTTGATGCACACCTATAGGTGTGATGATACCAGAGGCTGTGTAATGCAATTTTGACCTCCTGATGATGAGCACATGTGCTCGAAACGTGTAAAGGCATGAAATAAAGTTATTGTAAAACAAAAATTTTGTACATAAAGTTGGTTAATTACTGACAAATTAAATACAGTGTTTTATATCCGTACTAAACAGCGTATAAAATTAAATTTGCTTCCACAGTTGTGTCACATTTTTTGTAAGACATTCGAAACTGAAATATTCTTCTCTTCTTACCCTCGTGTTAAGCTCAAACTTGAAAAACCAAATATCTTACAACGGATTGCGGTTAACGACTAGGTATCTGTGGAGCAGAACTAAACACTTTGTTTTAATTTCATCCAGGTCTTCGCCGTCATTACCTCAGATGACACGCACAATCCACCAACAAGAGTACCTGATCTATCATGTTCGAAACCACTCGTTACCAACTTGTGATGAAATTACCCCTGAATCACCCGCTCCTTGCTTCTCAGTCATTACGGCCACCTTTTCTATGTCTCGCTCAACGCTAATGACGTGTAATAACACACTATGCTCCAAATCCCAGTGGACCCGATGCTCTGCTTCACTGTGCGTGGAGGTAATCCGACAACAGACGGAGGTGAGTGGCCAGTCGCGTTGCCACTCTTAGCGAAGAGAGACAGCATTCATAAGGAGTGGTCGTATTTCGTAATAAAATAGGCTTGTGGTATGGCACCTTTAGGGAGCTGAGTTGATAATGAGGAAATCAGTAGGGTTTTGGAAATTGTTAGAGACCATATCACATTTTCATATAAAGAGACCATCGCTCATTACGACTGAAGGACCTTCAACATGGTTTAACAAAGTTGTTACCAAATTTAGATGAAAGGAAGCAAGATAAATTGTATGAGTTACAGGATCCGAGCCGAATAAATGAAGATATTCTAAGCAACGTTGCCTTCTGTTGGGTCATTGTCGCCATGCTTGTCTGTTCCGTGCTGCTCACCACACTAAAAACCAAATTGCTTCCACCCATTTTGTGCGTTTGGCTAAACCCGCTCTACCCAGGCGTTTGCCTTCATTGAGTTCCTCTGTCTGGCTGTATAATTTTGGAACAGTGCAAGATACGGGCTTCTCACAACTGTGTATATACAGATTTTAGTCTCTGGGATGTTACGCCTGTAAACTGGTAATTCTAAAGCGCGTAGTGCCTCCGTCTTTATGGTCAGAGAGTCCAAGAAGGTGAATGACTTCTTGAATGTTTGACCCTGAAGATAAACGTAATACTTTCTTTCGAAACGTCAGTAACCCTCTAGTAGTCGACAGGGATACAATTTCCCAAAGGACTTGCATCTGAAATTTTGGGACACACTATATTGATATTACTTGATAATTTCTGGTCCTTTTGTCTGTAGCTAGAACACAAGAGGCACCCTAGTTTCTTCCATGATCTTGTTGCTAGTCTGGCATCATTGTTGAATGACAAATCGTTGATGTTACCTAAACGATCAGGTTTTTTTGGTCCCTTTGTATGAAGGTAAATGAAGTTCAGTATGATAACACTGAGACCCTGTTCCCTGTCAGCTTTTAATAGGGTGCAGAGCTGGCTACGTACCGTGTATTCAGCGTACCACTTGGTTGGAGCGCCGTGCGAATAATACGAGTGAGTGTACAGTAGCTCACTCATTATATTACACTGACGTCTTCTGCTCCCGTCTTGCGAAGATTCAGCAGAGCATCAGTGACTTATGGACACGAGCAGCTGCATCTGAGAGCAATATGGGATAACTTTAGTACTGCATTTCTTTAAGTCAGATTCTGTACTTCTGAAATGCGTATCATTCATGTGGTAATCGTAGTGTTCATGACTATAGCTATTTTGCGTTTTATGAACATTTTTTGGTTACAGAATAAAACATACGCAGTTCGAAGACTGCCTACTGGATTTATGCCATTTTGCCTGGCGTTAGAAGGACCCTAATGGTCAGCTATAGATTGAACATTGTGATAGGAGGTACTAAGACTGAAGCCTACGGGTGCAATAATAGGACTCAAACTGTGGTGTTGTGAAGTGTGTTTCGAGGCGGTTTACTTTCTTACACATATGATTCAGCTGTAGCAATCATAATGAGTAATGTTATTAGTGTGATGGTGTGAAGGGATCAACAGATGGAAGTGTGGTTGAATTGGCGTCTGGGATTTCTGAGAACATGCAGATGCTTGTGTTGCAATCTTGGTTAGACGTGGGAAGTGAAAACTCCATGCTTACACGCAGTATTAAATACGGTCTCCAACCAACAGTTAATAAAGATGTTCAGAGAGAAAACAGTAATAATAATAATAATAATACACCGATGAGCTAAGCAGAAGATGTGGGAAAGAATCGGAGACAATCCAACACATTACTGCAGAATGGGAGCAACTAGCACCTACCGAGTATGTAAAGAGACATGATGGACTAGCTAAAATTATCCATCACAAACTGGCAGAAGCAGCTGAATTGATTGACGATAAATGTCCATATTATAAGTGCACACCAGCCATTGTACTGGATAATGAAAATTTCAAGCTGTACTGGAATCGCAGCATACTTACGGACAAAACAATACTTTTTAATAGATCTGACATAACTTTTATGAATAAGAAAACAAAGAACAACTTTTTGATAGACATAGCTGTCCCAAATACACATAATCTCGCCAAAACAATAACCGACAAACAAAACAAGTACCAAGAACTGGCGAATGAAATATGTGCTATGTGGAAGCAAAAGGCAGCACA
>Ga0136643_10012447_pt1 | contig 12675 bp, 7 predicted proteins | sample TergutLab28metaG_FD_96883 | JGI IMG/M metagenome (GOLD analysis project Ga0136643, IMG submission 96883) | Labiotermes labralis P1 segment gut microbial communities from Petit-Saut dam, French Guiana - Lab288 P1 (version 3) (version 3) | ecosystem: Host-associated > Arthropoda: Insects >...
AATTTTGAAGGGGGGAGGGGGGGTGAATAACTACATTTAATATGGGAATATAAATAGGAACCTTATTTTATGTGACAAATATTGTTTGACCATCCCGTATCGGCTCGCTTATCATTTTCACAACAGACCACCCACACGCACGGCGGAACAGCGATGGGAAGTGACGAACCATATTTGTCAAATAAAGTAAAGATCCTGTACATTACACACGAGGATTTAACCACATCCCCGGGTCGAAAATTGGTATAATTGTATCAAGGGTGGACGCGTAGTATTTGTTTAATTAAATTCCATAGTTTAGCGAACAACGCATTAAGGTTTAGTGAGAGTTGATGGAATTAAGTATAAACTTTTTCTGCGGTCTTCAGTCAATTAATTGGCCGCTACAGCAATACAAAATCAAGCCACCTGCAGATTATTTTTTACCAGTTAGCGCGTATGGTCTAATTCCTTTATCAAAATCCCCTCAGCGCGACTGACATCAGACGATGCGCGTGGAAAATTAGAAAGCAAATGTTCTAAAACAAAACCTCTCAATTTAGATCCACATGAGTAACACAAACACACTGTACACATCCGCTCCATGTCTGTCGAAAGCAGTGTTTTGAGAACAAAACTGTGAGAAACTGTGAAGGATTTGTTGCAACGTGTTCGTAGTATACAACGGGCTTAAAAGGAATTTTATAACTTCTTGACGAAATAATCACACCGTTGGCCTGGTTTTCGGTGTATTTGAGTCAACAGCCCTTTAATTCCCCTAAGTAAACCAGAATAACATTTATTTCGGGTGAACATAAACACACATGCCTCGCTTCATTCCGTGACGCTCATTTCAGGTGCCGTTCCATCCATGCCGATCGTTCGGCTGTCACGGATACGCTGACTGACTTGCACCTTAACTTGTAACTTTTGTTACGTCGCAGAACTCGCATCTCGACACGTTTCCGTTCCCGTCTGAATAGTGTAATATTATCCGTGCGTAATCGTCTAGCCCATACATTTGACACCGCAGGTCAATCATTCTTTTTTAAATTTCGCTACTATTCACAGTCTGACGCTGAAAGGCGGAACACGGATTGTTATTTTTTTATGCGTTTTTTCATCGTGGCGTTCCATGTAAAGTATAATCTATATAGGTAAATTGTCTTAAATTTCTAGGACCTATACAGCAGGTTTAATCAGCGTAACTGAGTACAAGAGTATCAAATACGTAACAAAAGCTTCGTCGTCTCTCTGTCCAGAACTTTCCCCTCCAAAAGGTAAAGCAGTCCCATTACAGGCCTGGATAGGCCCAGAGGGTTCCAGGAAGTTAAGGCTCCCAGATTTCGTGACAAGGGCACGGGATGGTGGTAGGTTGTCAGCCTTACGCACCGGCCGCCTTTACCCCCAGGAAATACTCCTGGTACTAGTTTCTGTTAGAGGCTGAGTCGACTTCAGCGCCATAGTGCGATCGGAGGGATTTTATGTCAATGAAAAATGCACTGACACCAGCTGGGATCGGACCAGCGACCATCCGATTTGTAGCACAGCACCTTAACCACTGTGCTACCGCGGTCCCCTGAACGTGCCCATTACCACCATATAACTAAACGGTCTTGATACAACGTTCTAGCGAAGAACTGTGCTGTTCTGGGATATTACGCAGCGAGTAGTGGTAATTTTTTTCCGATGTTTCGGGACAACCTATCGGTCCAATATTCAAGGGTGAAGATTCAAAATCTACTTCGCGGCGGAAGTCTGAAATCACACAACGTGCTGGCGGATTTATATTATAAAATTCGAATTTCAAAAGCAAGCCGTCGCGTAATGGATGGAGATTAAACAGACCAAATGAAGTTGGCATTTGAAGGCACAAGTAATGGAGCAGAACCATTTTGGAAGAGGCAGCTGTAGTTCAGGTGATCAATAAATGTTGTGCGTTTGATGAATTTCGAGAACTCATTACCGTTGCTCCAACAACCCGCCGCTTGTTGCGCCAAATTGAATCCAATGCATAATTTTAACGTCTTCTTATTTAAGATCCACTTTAGTATTAGCCTTCAATCTACACCTGAGTGTGCGAAATAGTCTTCTCCTCAAGTTTACCGACCACAATTTTGTGTTTATTTTTCGTGTAATTTTTGTTTGCATCTAAAGACACGCCAGGAGTGTTAGGGCTCTAGGTCAGAGCCTTGCCTCACAAAAAGACAACACTCTACAAAGCGCACAGTTACGACTGTTATAAGGCGTTTGGAAGGAATTCCGTGATATTTAATTACAAATCTTCGTAGGCTATATTGACAGTTTAAGCACGCGTGGTTCTATTAGTCTGTCCAGTAAAGTTACAGATACTGAATAAAGGAGAGTACAAACGTATTCACATTTGATGTTTGTTTGACCGTGCATCATTGTGATAACTGAAGAACAAAAACCAACTAGATGCCACTTATAATTTTGTCGTACTTCTTATAGGCTCAATATGTTTCGGGCACTTCTATGCCCATCATCAGGAGCTCGCGACTAGAATGTTGATTACCACTACTCCAGCCTAACCGCACCTAAACTCCAACCTACAGCAAACCAAGAACGAAACGACCAATGTGGTAGTCAACATTCTAGTCGCGAGCTCCTGATGATGGACATAGTAGTGCCCGAAACATATTGAGCCTATAAGAAGTACAGTAAAATAATAAGTGGCATCTGGTTGGTTGTTGTCCTTCAGCTATTCACATTCCTTTGCCCTACACTTACTTCGGTAAGGTAATTCAATTTTAAGTCCTCACTGTGCTTAAAGCAGGCAGCGCACAATTAGGAAGCAGTGGGGGGGTGGGGGGCTTGAAAATACACTTGCATGCATTTTGAACACCGGCTTCATTTCCTGGACGTTTTATTCCCAAACAGGGAAGACCACTGCCAATTAGATAGGCAGCTGGGTGGGTGCCAAGAGAGAAGTCCCCAACGCCCGTAGAGAATCGAGTCCGTGTCGTCTCGTTCGGTCCTGGCTATACTGACTTCGATATCCACGATATGGGTCTGTTTTATTACGGACACAAAGCTAATGTCTGTGGGCGACCAATAGACCAGGGGTGCACAAATGGTGGGCGCCAGTTCACCGTGACGACTAAATGTTGTACACTTAGCGTTGATACGTACACCGTGCATTTTATTAAGTTATTCGTCTGAAGGTTTCCAACAGCATGCACCATACACTTAATAATTCCAAAGTTCTCACACAGTAAGTCTATGTTCCGACTCCATAGAAAGGTCATATTGGAATTTGGAGTGATTCTGTGAGAACGTTAGAATTGTTAAGTTCATGGTGAATATTGTTGGAAATACTTTTACAAATACATTTTTTTTTTACTTTTAGATGACTCACCCCCATTGCGTTTGGGGGAGATAACGCACCTGTTTGCAGTGTTCAAAGAGTCTTGTTAAATTCCGTAATAAGGCCTATTTTATCCTGCTTTGTATGTTGCGTGCGACTGTTTTGAGTGAAAAATGTATCTGTAATTACTATAAAGTGATGCCTCATATGTATGGATCCTCAGACTAATGGTGAGTTAATTTCAGTCAGAAACCACAACTACAATTGTATGCTAGATGATGGTATTTATTAGCAAAGTAAGTAACTACATGTTTCGGCCTAAAGCGGTAATCTTCAGGTTATCACAATTACAATTTTGCTCAGAGAGTGTCATATATATATATATATATATATATATGTGTGTGTGTGTGTGTGTGTGTGTATGTCTATATTGCATAGCGATGTATAACATATATATAACATATAGACATATATATGACACTCTTTGAGCAAAATTGTAATTGTGATAACCTGAAGCTGGCCGCTTTAAGCCGAAACATGTAGTTATTTACTTTGCTAATAAATACCATCATCTAGCATACAATTATAGTTGTGTTTTCTGAGTGAAATTAACTCACAATTAGTCTTTCAACACAAAACGGGGATGACACACCTCAGAATGGGTCTTCAGTTTGAAACTTACCTTGCATCAGCCTTCAGGCGCCTAGAATCTTCAGCTGGCTCTTACAGTTATTGAATATTTGTACACCTCTGCAGTATGCATAATTAAATGTTATCCTTATGTTAGGCTCCTGCTTCATTAGTAACAAGCAAATGATGATGATGATAATAATAATAAGTATTATTATTATTATTATTCACTTTTTTATTATTTAGTGTGCGGGTACAACAGCCATAAGGCCAGTTACAGAGACAGCACAATTCTTTGTCAACGAAAAAGTGGCAGGAAGGTGCAAAATGTAAGCAAATTAATTTCAAGTAATATACCTATATTAACCTTCAGACGCCTAATGTCAACTATAGTGGTCGTACCGCACCGCTAACCTCTAAAGTTGCATTTTATATATTTATTCAACAAATATAGGTACTGATTACTTTAAACATGGCATATACTGTCCGTTTTTTTCTCTTCAAAATGCAGTTTGTTTCATAATTCTAACGTATTTGATTCCTGTATTATTCACATTTTATATACAGGTGTGCTAAAATTAGAAAAATAATTCCGGCGCCAAAAGGTTAAAACTGAATTTAGCTAATGAAAAAGTATTAAAAACTTGCAAATCGTTAATCGAGATGGAACTTGTATTGAATATATCAGTATCACTGCCGATGGCATTTGCCGCCGAAGCGCATCGCGCAGAAGGGCAGATGCGACGTTTAGGGTCGAAGGTGAAAAGTCCAAAGTCTCTAAAATTTCGATTCGGCCAACGTTGGGCGACAGTTTCCAAGAGGGTAGGGCATTATTATTATTATTATTATTATAAACAAAATTGAATTCCTTTATTCGTTTCATGGTGGTCCTTTGAAGGACGGAGAAAACACATAGAAACATAAGACATCTTTCGCAGGATATTATAAGGTTAAGGAAGAGCGATCAGAGTATCAATAATTTGTAGATTTGTCACTTAATTTCGAAGAATTGATAACATATGATATCGGGTAATATACATGATATCGATACGAATCAAGGTTATCGATATATCTCGTCCTCAGCCACGTACAGGTGGTGCTCGTAAGTATTCTACACCGGCAAAAGAACAGCGCCAAGCTTATTGCAGAACCTGATGTTTATTGGACCGTGCATCGTTGTGATAACTGAAGAATAAAAAACCAACTAGATGCCACTTGTTACTTTTATTGTACTTCTTATAGGCTCAACATGTTTCGGGCACTACTATGCCCATCATCAGGAACTCGCCACTATGATGTTGATTACCACATTGGTCGTTTCGTTCTTGGTTTGCTGTAGGCTGCAGCCCGGACACTACTCCAGCCTAACCGCACCTAACCTCCAACCTACAGCAAACCAAGAACGAAACAACCAATGTGGTAATCAACATCATAGTCGCGAGCTCCTGATGATGGGCATAGTATTGCCCGAAACATGTTGAGCCTATAAGAAGTACAATAAAAGTAACAAGTGGCATCTGGTTGGTTTTTTATTCTTCAGCTATTGCAGAACACCTGTCGACAAGTTTTAGTTGATTGTTAGGGAAAAATAAATATAAGAATCCCATTGACAGTTGTGTTCCGCGATTGCACACAATAAAACTTTTCAATACTGAATTGTTTAGGCTTATTTTAGCAGTTTTAAACAGCCCTAAGCCCATAAAACAACTCGACAACCATATAAACGCATAGGATATCGATACAATTTCCTTTTCAACTGTTACACGTAATAATTCGAGCAACTTCTCTTGGCTACACAGACGTAAGTTTGAATACGAGCCGGTCAATGTCGTCGCAACAGGCTGGTCATCCTCACCACACTCACAACGCAAGTGCATCCACCGTTCTGATTACATTCGTTACAGATACGCCTAATCCGTACGGGCCCACTATCTCTTAGCGGTGGCAATTTGGTAGATTATCGAATTTTGTCGACTTTCCCTCTCAGCAAGACGATGTTACCCACAGCAAGCATCGTGAATGGAATTAACTACTTAGCTGCAGATACGTTCTTATACGACCTTTTACACAAAGTGAGGAGCTGTGGTAGGGATGTCGGTAGAGTGACTAAGCTTCTGGCTGGAATTTTGGTTTGATTCCTGGTGGGGGTAAGAGATTTATGTTTCCTCTCCTGTGTGCTCGATGGCTGTGGGGCCTTCCCAGTGCGTAATGACAAAGTTTTGCCCATAGACGCCATGAAAACATATAGGGATGTGGAGGTATAGCTCCACTCATTTCCAGTCTCGGCACTAGATTGAGGTGAGTGACCAGCCTCATGTTCCGGTCAACCTTACCCTCGCATAAGAGGCCCCGTTACCATTTGAATAGGAGGCTGGGTGGACCCCAATCCGGTTTAGAAATTTTGGAAAAGATGTAAATTTCTTATGCCCCTGGTGGGAATCGAACCCCGGATCGTCCAATTCGTAGCCTATTCACTATACTGACTGCGCTATCTCCGGGAGCGCTTTCCACGGGGACAGATCAGCTAGTGCAGAAACCTGACCACTCATTTTTTATATAGTACCAAACGTTCAAGTATGGGTGGATCTGTGCTCTTATAGGATCGTGCTTAGTGAAATATAAGGCCCGTCGTAAGCAGAGGGAAACTAATACTGGGAAGACCATGACTGCTTATCCGCATGTTCAAGTTTCGAAACTACCACAGGCCCAAAAATCCCTTATCCGCAATTCCGAAAACCCAAAAGCTCTGAAAATCGACATTTTGACCCACGCCACTCATGATGCAGGTGTGAGGCGTCAGTTGTATCTAGTGTGTCTGTGTGGCGTCTTACCGACGAATGTGATGTGGCAACTGCTACCGTACATAACTTAAAGAAACAAAAATACAAGTTTTTTAAGTTTCACCCTGACGGTGATGACCAAAACACAGTGAAAAATAGGAAAATTAGTTCATAAGGCACAAAATGAAAATTTTGACCGTGTGTTAATTGGGCGTTTTCGACAAAGAAGAGGTGAAAGTATGCCACTGACTGGTTGGTTTGGTCATGAAACAAGCTAGAATATATGTTACCTTCCTAAAATCTGAATTCCGAAAGCGTTTCGACGAAGGGATTGTGGACCTCATTAAAGAATTAAGATGAATGAATTCGTTTTAGTCCTTCTTTTAGTTATTGATTGAATGTTATTTTATTTTTAGTTTCTAGATTGACTATATTTATAGCAGGGCTTGGGGCGAATTTTGAATTTGATTTGAGGAGGATTATTGCTTTATCTACTTTGAGACAATTAGGTCTTATGATTATAACTATTTCTATTGGTCTTTCTAGCTTGGCCTTTTTCCACCTGCTAACTCATGCATTGTTTAAGACTTTATTGTTTATGTGCACTGGGGGTGTTATTCATTCTATAGGGGATTCTCAGGATATTCGTTTTATGGGTGGTTTATCTATTTATATACCATTTACTTCCTCAAGTTTAATTGTTTCTAATTTTGCTCTTTGCGGCATACTGTTTATGGCTGGTTTTTATTCTAGGGATTTCATTTTGGAAATGTTTTTTTGAGATATGTGACTATGTTTGGTTTCTTGGTTGCTTCGTACCCTATCTGTAGTAATTTCTACTCTTACCCCTCAGTCGATAGCTTCGTATTTACTTGTTTACGTTATTCGAGCCAAAATCTCAAGAACAGGTTATCGTTGAGGGGGTGGGGGGGAAGAAGAAAAAAGCGAAGTACGTGAAATGTAGGCTTTGTTCTGACCGAAAACTTCCATACGCAGCACATTTTTTGTGTGTAAGCCTTGAAGTTTTACGGAGACTAGAAGTGAGTACATATTCTGAGTCATCGTTTGGTGGTAACTTGGAGCACGACTCCACCGTTTCATAAACTTCGTGGTTTATTGCCGCTGAAGATTTTACCATCCTCCAATACTGTGACTATTTGAATAAACATAAAGAAACATATTCCTTGACCCTGCCCAGTATAGCTCTTGTGTCATTCATGCATACATTAATTAATTAATTCGTTCAGTCTTATGACAATTCCATAGCCTCTTCCACATCGAGTTCTCCACACAGTGCGATCTAGTGCTTCATTATCCCTCGAAAAACCATTGCGTATCTGCAACAAAGTAATATGAACGTACTTGAAGTTGAAACGTGAAAGAGGTTACAAATTCTCCTTTTAATTATTTTAATGACATTAAACCGTAACAGGCCATTATGGAAAATCTGTTTATCTGTTTGTGCGGTTTATACGACGTGACTAAGAGGCCGAATTGAATACCCATATTTCAGTGGAAATTTTCCCACTTATTTCTCAGGAACCAGGAAGGTGGGTTTCTCCGGTGATCCTTTCAGACACAGGAAAGCTTCTGCCAGGAATAACACAGGAACTAACAACATTGGTCAGACATGCCGACGGTTTGTGTATGTCTCCAGCATCGAATTTCATCAAAATTTGTTTATTGGACTGTGACATAATTTACGTTAAAAAGATTATTTACGCCCGTATAGAAAACAGGTTGTGTTACGGATTATTATGGCTGAAATCAGAATTGCTTGACGACTTGTAGTATCGAATTTTAAAAAGGCCGGGAAGTTGTAGTTGATACTGGAATAAGGCTATAGGCTGGACGGTCCGGAGTTCGAATCCAAAAGCCTAGACTGGTTCTGGGACCCACCCAGGCTCCTATTCAATGGGTACCTTGGTTTGTTTTCCTCTGATAAAGAGGCCCGGGGCTTGAAGTTAACCACTAATCTCCATCTAATGTCTAGGTCAAGAATGATTGGAGCTGTACCTCTCCTGTCCCCTTGGCGGGAACAGGGACAGCTTCACGTTCTTAATGTTTTCATGTTGATCGGTTTAGGTAATGTTACGAGCGGACGGAGAGACGGACAGCCACTTTAGGTTTTTTTTTTAATTCTTTGCCTTATAAAAGCTATTCAGAGCAATGCAGATCCTGGCAGCAGTGCATAATTAAAAGAGATCAACCGTCTCGTGAGTCCTACAAATATCTGACACATTCTGTCGGAAGTCTGTCCTCGTTTTGAAATAATAATTGTGTGCTGTACCACAAAGTGGCCGTGTATACGTCTTTCTCTCTTCTTCCCAACTTCATCGATGCTTGAACTTTCTTTACTTCTTTAGAAAGCAATTACGATATGGATTAATTGTTGAAGTACTTTACCCTCGTTCGCTTCATGGTCGAGAACCTTCAGTTTATTATCTAATAATTCATAGGACACGTTATTGAAGACAAGTTAGAAGAAAGGATAGAATAAATGGGAAGACAGGGAAGAGTGCTTAAGCAGCCATGGGATGGCCTTAAGTAAAATAGACGACATTGGTTGAAGAGTAAGCACAAAATCGCACTGTGTGGAGAGGTTATGAACCTGTCCCAAGACAGACCACGTCGTGAACAAATTCATAGGCTGATTGTTCCTGGCGCAGTAATGTTTCGTTATTACGCTCCCAGGCACGTACTTCATCTGGTATATGAACTCTATGGGTAGCTGGGTTAACGTAGTCTATAGGGACTGGAAGATCTGGAGATCAAATCCCGGTGGGGGCGAGGTTTTCCGCACCCATCCAGACCGGCCCTGTGACCCTCCCAGCCCCCTGTACAATGGGTAACGGGTCATTCCCGGGGGTAAAGCGGCCTGGATGAGGCACTGACCACCCACCCCATCTAGCGCCGAGGTTAAAGAACGAGTACATCGATTCCTCTACTCTCCCTCTGGGCCTTCATGGCGTGTTCTATGAATCTGGTGTGGAAATACGTAATACATCGAGCCAGCCAATGCTGTCTTGTACATAATGAGACGCATACGAGTGTGTGACTGCTGGCTGCGAAGTGTGAAATTTGAAGGCAAATTCTACGAGATGCAGGACTTATGTGCAGAAAAATCAAGCAGCGACAGACTTACCGGACGAACAGTTGACGTAAGCACAGTTATATTGCAGTTGCTGCCCCCCCCCCATCGCCCCCCACCACCAAAGTCTTATCCTCGAATTTAAATAAAAAATTCAACGCGCATGTTGTATAATTCTTACTTCCTAACCTAATCATAGGTTTTCTTGAAGTTTGTGAATATCCGATATTGTAGAGTCGGCATAGCGCGGTTGCTGTAGCGAATGGCCTAAGGGCTGGACGATCCGGAGTTCGAATACCGACAAAGGTAACAGATTTCTCTCTCCTCCTGAACGTCCAGGCCACCTTTGGGGGCCTAACCCATCTTCTTTCTTAAGTGGGTACCGAGGTTCTCACCTGGGGGTAACCACTAGCCTCAATTTGGTCCCCAGGTCAAAACAGGTGGAGCGTGGAGTGGGCAGGGACAACCTTAACTTGTACATTGTACTGTCCTGTTGTACTCCCATGTTTTGTCCGACGAATGCAGAATAACCGATCAGTAGTTGGATCATTCCTTCGAAATCCATATAGACGTTCCCCATTAATTTTCCGCACGTAACCAGTAATATTCCGTAATATGTACGTAGTTTGCTACAATGACGTTCTTCGATTAATTAATTTACACCTTTTTATACACACGTGGGCCTATAATCTTCCTACGTCCACTTAAAACATGCCACCGTACATAGCTGGCTATTCGTGTACACGTCGGTTTCGTATCGTTAGATTAGCTACCGTTTCGTTCTAGTGCTGTCATGCCCTGCCGTGTTACAAGCGTTACGCCTCGTGTAACATATCCTTGCAGTTAGTCGCGCGGTTTGGGTTTGGTTTCGGTAGTGGAAACGCTTTTGCTAGCTAACAGCCAAGCTTTACTATTCACTCCAAGTGCCGCTTGCAGCTCGCTTTTGTCCCTCTTCTTTTTCACCCTCCACTCTTGTCACTCCATCAGTCTCCCCTCCACACCACTCCACTCCACTCCACTCTTATCCATCATACTGTTCGGCTGCGCTCGGCTCATCTCGGTAATCTAGCAGACGACGTGGTGCGCGTGGCGGCAAATCCACGAAGCTCTTAGGACACATTTCGTGCGACTGCTGATGCACGCGGTTGGATGGCGGGGGTGTGTCTTGTAGATAGCGATCAGTCTTGTCGGATTTAATTTAGGATTCGCGTGGATTTGAATAAAGCACAACTTCTCCTCTGTGTACGTATATTTGTGTTTGTGTGTACCGTAGTTTGTGACCTCCATTAAACTTGTTTCCGGAGTGTATAAAACAGTTTCAAGTGCAAAAGTGATATATAAGTGGCCGTGTATTTGAAGAACGTTGTATAACTGCTTCATTATTAGCGGTTTGTTCCTTAAAGCTTTCGACGTGTGTTTGAATCGTGCTCCAAGTTGGACACGCCCCCCGTAATGCGTAAACGTGTAGACGTTCGACTACACTCTTCCAACGTGTGTGCGTAAAGTATACAACTGGTGACGTTGCTGCCTCACGTGTTGAACAGCCAATCAGAGTGTAGGGAAGAGCGACGCGTGTTTGACCACGAGGACGCATTGCAAACGAGGTTGTTAGTGGTTGTAAAGGCTGGTGGACGTCCATTTGACGGTGTTTCTCATTTCAAACATTTAAAACATCACATTTGTTGTATGTATAGACGTGGTATGTGTTTGTCGGTTCTTGTGACTCGACATTTGCCAGAGTAACATTTTCTTTGCGTGACATTACTGTAATTGTACGTGTGCACCAGCAGTGTGTTTGAACCAAGTGGCTTGCATAGCTAGTACTTGTGTGGTATGATATACGACCCTGCGCCTGTAATACGGAGGATTTCTGAAGGACCAGCAACTTTATATGTCTCCTGCTAACGTAAGGTAGGGAAACTTACAGTAATGAACTTAATGCCCCTGTAGGTGAGTTACAAAGTAGTGTCGCTTGAACAACCATATAGTTAGCGCTAAGGCATAGTGGGTGTCTTACACCATTTGACTCATGCCGATTAACACATTACCCATGTCTCCTGCTAACGTAAGGCAGGGAAACTTACAGTAATGAACTAACGCCCCTGTAGTTCAGTTACAAAGTAGTGTCGCCTGAACAGCCATATAGTTAGCGCTATTGCATGGTGGGTGTCTTACCCCATTTGACTCATGCCGATTAACGCAGTACCCATGTTTCCTGCTAACGTAAGGTAGGGAAACTTAGATTAATGAACTAACGCCCCTGTAGTTAAGTTACAAAGTAGTGTCACTTGAACAACCATATAGTTAGCGCTATTGCATGGTGGGTGTCTTACCCCATTTGACTCATGCCGATTAACGCAGTACCCATGTTTCCTGCTAACGTAAGGTAGGGAAACTTAGAGTAATGAACTAACGCCCCTGTAGTTAAGTTACAAAGTAGTGTCACTTGAACAACTTTATAGTTAGCGCTATTGCATGGTGGGTGTCTTACCCCATTTGACCCATGCCGATTAACACAGTACCCATGTATGTTTAATGACTTTAGAACTGCAGTGTTATGGTATATTTTGTTATAAGTGTAAACTAATTTGTTGCTCGCTGCGACCTGCGTGTAAATGGTATGGAATGTTGAAAATGGGGAAAACTCGGTCAAACAGTACGTTTTAGGATTTCATTTCTTGCCATCAGATTTTTTTTTTTTTGGTTGTTGTTGCGAAAAGCACTGCCGTAGGAATTCAACAGGGCAGTTTAATGGGGTAGGTTGTAGTCAGATGTCGCCGTTTGTCTTTAGCGTCATCAGAACGATTGGGCAAACCCTACTTGCGTCCCAGTTTTGAAAGTTTGGGGGGGGGGGGGAATGTTCGAAA
>Ga0136643_10012449_pt1 | contig 12674 bp, 6 predicted proteins | sample TergutLab28metaG_FD_96883 | JGI IMG/M metagenome (GOLD analysis project Ga0136643, IMG submission 96883) | Labiotermes labralis P1 segment gut microbial communities from Petit-Saut dam, French Guiana - Lab288 P1 (version 3) (version 3) | ecosystem: Host-associated > Arthropoda: Insects >...
AAAGGGCTTTTCAAAAAAGGCCAAGTTTGTAAATAGAAAATCAAAGAAATAATAATTTTGCCGCCCCCAACGGCCCCCTTTTTCCCCCCCCCCCCCCCCGCCACAGCTGTGAGTCTAGGGTTCGGGCAAGGGTATCAAGACTCTGACCGACATCGTAGTCTGTCAGTTCCCTGATGACGAGGACATAGACGGTTCTTGAACCGTTGGTTTGCACGCCATCTAGCGTCTGACGAGCGGCTGTTAGACGCAGACAATTTCGATGAATTTATAGCGTAAGTTTCAATGTGCTTCCATTTTCGCAGTCAGTTTCTGTCTTTTCATTGTCGTGTGTCGCATCCGTCAAGTCGGTATTCGATTTTTCTTCTTTGGACTTCCGAATCGGCAATTAGGCTCAGATCGTAGTGCAGCAAAGTCGGTGCTTACATATAGTAAGCAGACGTGCCAAAGAAACTAAATCTTCTCTCAATTCCCGCCGGAAATTAAGGCGAGAGACATGAATATTCGCCAACACAAACTCCTTGCCCGCTGTGAAAAACTACTATAGACATTTTCTTACAAATTCCCTCTAAGCATTTTTCCCTAAATATTTAATATTCTTTTTATCTAGATTCTTACAGACCCTGGTGTACGTAGTAAGGTGGAAAAGTGTTAAGTTGTCCCTGTACACGTCACGAAGCCACATCGGATAATGGAGGTATGCTTCCACTGATTCATAACATCGGCACTAAGAGTTAAGTGTCACTGTCCTGCCCCTTTACCCCTGGGGAAAGGGGTCCCAGTACCCGTTGAATTGGACGCTGCTTAGGCCTCAGAGAAGGTTTGGACGTTATGGAAAAGATGAAGATGGCAGAAATAATTACGAAAGTAATAGTAATTATTATTAATGATGATGAGATTAAAGTGACGCGTTTATATTGTTTTGTATTTAGACAATACTGAATTTGGCCCAAAATGCATAAAGCTTCCTCGCCTTCCCCAGAAATTCTATGGCTTCTAGAATATATACAATAGGAGTTAAAATGAAGATGTGTTAAGAGAGGTTTCTTGTTTATTTTGCTTATTTTGTGACTTTTTAAAACTTCGTATCGGTGCCTTAGAAGTGTTCCGAAGTACTGTGGTTAAAGTGACGTAATGGTTCGTGTCACTTGTAATTTATCGACTTTTTTTTTTACTAGGGGGCTGCCACTCTAATGTAATTGTTTGTTGAAATTATTTTGCATTTTTTTTGTGTTTTCACTCTAAAGAAAGATTTCAAAAAATGTGAATTTCGGTGTTGTGAAATATTTTTGAAATGTTTAGTTGTGTAGCAGATTTAGAAAATTTTCGAGAAATCTTGTTCAACAGATGATTAAGAATACTGAATTAAGCGTTTCATAATTTCGGCTTTGATTATACTGAGGGGTGAATCTCGTGCATTTTTATCGCATGTCTTTGCAGACAATGTGATATATATATTTCTTAAAATTATTTAGTTACAAATTACGAATCACACTTGAAGTGGGAGAATTTTACGTATAAATCGTGTTCTACCATCTGGCGGAAACTTAGTGAAATACAAATTTTGGTATTTGCGAGGTGTGGGGTTCTCGCAGCCATGTTGCTGAAGACACAGATCTTCATCGTTAGAGTCAGGCAATCCAAAAAGGATTCTAGAGAGCTGATCTTAATGACGAATTCAGGACGACCCTTCGAAAAGTCGGGAACTACAATCACAGTGACACAGTGTCACATCGCAGAAGACTGAATCCTTCGCACTGCGTCTCCATTACGAAAACCAGTCGCTTAGTGCCCTTTAAAGAAAAAAATACTGTTTATTTCGAGAATCGTACGAAACACAAATATATTCTGTCGTCAAAGTTAGAATTTTTTTTAAAATTTTAAAGCAAGTGGTACATAAAGTGACCTTTGTACTTCAAATTCTTCATATGAAGAAGTTTTTGTTTTTCAAAATGAATATTCCATTTTACAATGAGCTCACCATTAAAACACTTACTATCCAACAGATGCACAAATATATAATTCGTAGATACAATTAGAATTATTATAAAATATTTAAAATTGCTCCAACATGTTTCGGATCACAACTGATCCATCATCAGGGAGCTCTATACAGTGCTTGGTAGAAATTACAGTAATGGTTCTATCGTGTCCGTTGATATGGACGTAGTCGGTGTTATGGCAGCATATTTACTGTAAGTAGATAAATTAGGAGTCTAATTTAGAATATGCTGCCATAACACTGACTACATCCGTATCAACAGACATGATAGAACCATTATTGTAATTTTAGCCAAGCACTGTATAAAGCTCCCTGATGATGGATCCGTTGTGATCCGAAACAAGTTGGAGCAATTTAAATACTTTAAATATTTTATAATAATTCTAATTCTATCTACGAATTATATATTTGTGCATCTGTTGGGTAATAAAGTGTTTTAAATGCCATTGTTGCACGGTACAAACATGAAGAATGAGCTTACCTTTTTATTATCTCTGAAGAGATCCAGTTTCGGATAAGTTCGGTGTTTGTGGAGTGTCGCAGGTCTTCCATCCATTTTGTTATGAGTACTGCACTGTTGACTTTAACCATTGTTTGCACAAAGCCCATGACTGGGATGTTTCGTTTTCTCCAAAGAACTAGCAGTCGCAGCTCGTGTTGCCGTAGATCAGTTTTTTCAAAATTTTAAAATGCGTGGGACCGAACCGTTGTAACAAAATGTGAATTTCCAAAGAACCTCTAAGAAGTAAAATTGTACTTTTTGGGTGCAATAATGAAATACAAAACTTTTTAAATTACATTGCAGCAGGTGCGCACCCAAGGAGTTGGAGGGAAGGGGAGATGGCATGCATACAGTTTCTAAGGTGTTTGGAAGAGCCTAATATTCCTTCAGCTCCTGAACGTAAGTTATGCCACCACACAGCAACTGTGACACATATTTTCATATAATAAGCATAAAAAAGTTATTGCCATATTGCTAAAGATGTGTGACATGTTTTAAAAGAAGAAAGAATTGTGTGAGGTACTGAAATAATATTGTGACAACCACAGTCGCCACACTAAAATGTGGTAAGTTTCGGCACCTGTTGTGTGTTGTCCTTTCCATCCTGCTATGAGACTACAAGCAAACACCAGCAGACCTTTTGCTCCTCTATATTGTATTTATATAATGAGAAAATTGCTGGTGTAATAACAATGCTCAGTGTGCACCATGAAAACTGGTGTCATGTATCCAGATGTTGCACTGCCATCTAGCTGATGTCCACTCAAGTTACAGTGTACTTTATATGTAAATCTAGACAAGATTTGGGAATGTTGATGAAACAAACACACCATTTTTATGGGTTTATTTGCCACTTCTTGTTGTGTTCAGCATCAAGTGTTACTGATCTTAATATTTCAATTAATATTTGCAGTTGGTAACATTGTCTATATTCTTTCCACTCTGTTGGCAGCTCTGAAGTGGCAGTGTGAAGCCCGAACATGATGAAGGATATTGTTTGAGCGCAGAGCGAACAGGAAGTTCCCCCTCCAAACTGCACACCAACAACTGGCAGCCTATGTTCTGAAGGTAACGCAACATTGGAGTCTTCTTACCATTATGATTCTTTTATGATTGGGTGTGTAGCTGGTCTGAAAACTGCAGGGAAAATTAGAATGGCAGTCCGTGTGACATGAATTTTGTTGGATGTGATATGTCTTTGATTTCCATACCGTTTTGTGGAAGAAGGGTGTTCTGTCTTGAGGCTTTGAGATGAAACTGTATGGCTTAGGGAGTTGTGACTTGAAATAAGTTTCACAGAAACAGGAGTGGCTGGAAATAAACATGTAGAATGTAGAGGTCCTTGATGTGAAGGACTCCGCAGGGATATGGAGGTGGAAATGGTTGGGAAAGAATGGGTTGTAACTGGTGGTGACATTTTGTTGTTGGCTGTGAGGCAAGCTATAGAGTGTTGCCAGTATTGATATTGATATATTTGTTAACTGCAGTTGGGTTGACACCCGGTGGCAGTAGTACAATACACATTTACACACAAACAATACATAGAACAACACAATTAACAATTTTGATTGGAAGGCTTTTTGGGATTTGAACCCAGAGTGGTCAAACTAATATTAACGATGAACTAACTGCATAAAAATTATCGCCTAATGGGAAGAGTGCGGGCCATGCCCCATGCCAATGCAACAGCTTGGCTGTAATGAAGGGGATGCGAGTGAGATTTCATGTTTGGTGGTACACTCGCTGACAGAAAGTGATTGTATTATATACTGTTACTGGAATTCCTGCATCATACTGACATTCAAGTAAATCTAAACTAAGCATACAGATGTATTCCTAACATAAATATTTTGACGTATCACAATCTATGCTGCCATCTGGTTATGAACTGGAAGTGCATGTATCTGTAATTGCTGAAATGGCTTTGAGCCAGTTGCCATGACATTTCATTCCATTTGTTCTTGTAATAGAATTTTGCTTGTCTGGTAATAAATTTCCATTCTCTTGACACGTCTTCCTAATTCACACTTTTGATTTCTTCATATCTAGATTTTTCACATTTCAGCAGCACTTTGATGAATGTTACTCAGTACTGCTGTGGTTATACCAGTGTTTCATTTTAATTTAAATGCATGAAGTTACAGTGATGTGACAGAAATCACGTGTTGTTGTGACTGCTCATTTGACTACACTGAAAGTTTCAGTTATATTACTAATTGGATTGGAATGATAATGAACATTGCCTAGCACTGTTAGGCAGACTGGATATACTCATTTGCTAAACCCAGAAGTTAGTTTCATTATGGGAATCACCACTCTTGTCTGTGGTGTAAAAGTTGGGAATGTATCTTGTGAGGAGAATGTATCTCGTGAGGAGAACTGCGATGACAAGTGTAACATTCTGTCTTCTAAGGGAGGTTTAATTTCCTTACTTGCTGTCTATGTGGCTGCTACCATGTGTAAGGCAGTCTAATGTACGTGAAAGAGGGAACTTCTCCTCTAAGTCTTACTCTTGTTGTACAGTAGTTTGTTGGCATCAGTGAAATTGCTGTTTTGGGTGTTGAAGACAATTCCCTGCTATGGCTGTGATGAGAAACCCTCCAGCAGTCTGACTCCATGTGCACTCACTGTGTGAAATTCCCATCTGGGCCCTCACTTTGGGGTACGTTTGCAAATTTGAAATCTTTAATTTGTATTCTTGTTTGAAAATGCACTTTATTAATAGGTTCAATTGTTATGCCAACACCATTGGTGGAACATAATTGAGAACTGAGTAATGTGCATAGAATTGTTACACTTATTTTTGTGGAATGGTGTGGCACCACTGGTTCCAAATGGTAAAGTACATGGAGTATGAACTGAGCAGGGAGGATCCAGTCATTCCTCAGTTTTGAATGGAAGCATCACGATGTGCTCTCAACGTAATATAATGTTATATAGTGTACATCAGCACAATCATTTTATTATACTTTGTGCATAGCATCTGGTAACACAAATGTTAATATAGGCCTGAAGATGACTAGGTTGTAGTCGAAACATGTAGCCTTGTATTACCTTATATAATAAAATGATTGTGCTGATGTACACTATATAACATTATATTACATTCCTCAGTTGCTGTTCGCATGTCACATTTGAAGAACTGCTGACCAAGTGAGGAGCACTCAGGAACCCTTTGCCTCACACACTCCTTGTTAGTAGAGCTTTTTGAAATCTTGTGCTTGCAATTAGTACATGCGTGTGCACACACACACACACATATGCACACAGACTGGACAGACCTTGGCCAACTGTGCTGCACTGTGAAGCTGTACGGAGTGTGCAAGAATGATACACTGACAGTCTGCATGCAAATGTACCTAAAAGTTATCTGGTACAACAAAATATTATGATACAGGAACAGTGATCTCATATTGTACATTAGAAGAATGTGTATTGGAGTGCCTTTGCACTTGATGTAATGAACTGTTATTATTTGTTCATAGTTCTGGAGGGAGCAGTGAAGAAATCCCTGCATAAAATGGGGAATGATGTCATCAAATTCAGACACAGCAATGAGTATCCCAGGAGGCTCATGTCTGCAGCACTGGTTCTTAATTCCTTCATCTGACGTACCCTCCCTCTTCTGATGTTTCAATATTCCTGTCACCCCTCCTTCATGTTGGTTTTATTTTCTGGTTTTGAGGGTTTATAAACCAAGAAATTGTTAGTAACTTTCATTTATTTTTACTTTAGAATTGTGGAGTACAGTAAAAGGAAAAAGCATGTTGCTTCAAAACCACATAAAATGTAAAAAAATATGGAATGTTCACATAGAATTTAAAAAATGAATAAGAAAAAAAGGGAAGTGTAAGCTTTTGCTTAACAGCAACAAAAAAAAGTCAGAAACTAAGAAAAAAATCTTTCAGTTACAGTACTGTACATATGACATAGGTACATACGTGCAAGTTTAACTGTTGTGTGCATGAATTGAATTTGGCTCTGTGAATTAAATCTCTGATTCCTGATGTGTCTTATTTTAGTTCTGATGCACGGCTAGCAGCTGATGAGGTTGTGTCATTTTTTTGGCGTTCATTAGTCATTTGTTTTTAAATAAAATTCCCATAGTTTGTTACTAGTGTGAAAGAGATATTTCATGCTGTTCCATACCATCCCCTCTCCCATCCCAAAGAGGCATGTCCAGGTGTTAAGAGACTGGCTTGTGCTACAAGACATTGACTTTTTACCAAGGAAATAGGATGTAGCCGTTGCATTCCTGTGCCCTATACACTACCTCCAGGTGATCTCTGTGCTGGAGGTATGTAACACATCAGATTCTTCACATCTGAGTGTTTTGGTAAACTGAGGTTTAACAGGAGTGTACAGCAGTTTGGCAGGTGGAGGTACCTAAAAACTAGTGAACATAAAACTTATGATTTCTTAGCTGTTTTTCAGAGCATGGGGAAAAAACTCACAGGTACGTCATAGGAAGTCATGTGGAAATGGCATGGTGTTGACACTAATGTAGGGAGCAATTTTTCTTTTAATTTTAAAGTGTGGAATCCCTGTTTTGTTTGTATAATACACGATAAAAGAATATGATCTGTCAGTGCACAACTTTAATGTATCATTTATTTAATTTTTTTATTTAACAGTGTACCAATTGATGTACATACATAAAACTTTTTCACATTAAAACAATAAAATTGCTCCGACATGTTTTGATCCAAGGATCATCCTCAGGGAGCTCCACTTTCCTTGCTAAAGTCACTTTTAAAAACTAGTTACCAATTGCTTTCGTTATATAATCCTGGTTCTGTCTTGTTGTGTACGGGTATGTTGCTAAGAGTGCCCGACTGCGGGTGTGCATCCTGTGCTTTGCTGCGTGGTGCAGCAACAAGAATGGTTAATGTATCAATTGCAGATTGTAGCTGCATGTTTCAGTTACTCCAAAGTAACCTTCATCAGACTCTCTACCATCTTCATCTTCATCATCAGGCACTAAAACTTAATTGTTTGAAAGAGTTGGCCTTCTCAATTACTTCCTTCCATATACTTCAATCCTGGATGCATTTTGTCCCATTGTTTATTTTTGTAATTCTTAAATCTTCAGGCTGCATAACAGAAGCGTAAATAAGGAGATTATTTCTGTTACACTTCTGGTATACAACTGCAATCTAAAATTGTTGTGTTAAAGTTGAACATTGATGGATTGTATTCTTTTATTATGTAATGTTGGACACAAATTTAATGGCTCATTTTCTGTGACTTCTTAACGTTTCTACATAACCTCATAAATATTCATTTCATCAAAGAAATATGTGAGATGTGTTTTTGTGCTGTGCTGTCTTATCTTCTCAAAGTTTGGAAACAAAGTTCCTCTGTTTGTAATGAGGAAACTCTACTAACTAACTCCATGGCAGAGAGTGCTTCTTGAAAATCTAGTAGCTGCTCAGATAGTCAAAGAACAATATGAATTTTATGCAACCCTAATATTCAATGTGTTTACAATAGTAGACTCCTGTTAACACAGTGAATCTGTTCCATATCCTGGGTCAGAGGGATCCACTCCACATCCTGTGATTTTAAGGGCCACATTACTTAGGAAGGTAAACGCATTTTTATGACATTTTGATGAAACATCACTTCTCTAATGGGAGTATTATAATACATAAGTTTCGAATCGCTCTCACAATTTGTCGCCTGAAAATTCGAGACTATGTACTCTAATATTACTCTAGTTTAAATGTGAAGTATTTACCATGTTCCCCCCGAGGTATCCCTACTTTACCATAGTGGAGGGGCTTGCGTGGTCACAGGAACCCGAGAGCTATGCTGGTGGTAGCGTATGCCAGACAGGTCAAGGGTGATGACCCAGACGAAAAGGGATACCCCGGTCCTCCAGATTGGGGGTTGGGCGTGGGGCTGACAACCCCACACCAGAAAAATAATTTGTTCCGAAACCCAACAATCAGCCTCGGAAAGATGAGAAACAAATGTTGATGAAAGGAGGTTGGAAATTGGACATGATAATGATGTGGTAGCAGATCTGAAAGTAATGAAGATAAAGCAGTGGATGGAGAAGATGAAAGACTGGGAGAAATGGAGAATGATTGTTGAGGAGGCCAAGGCTCAACCAGGGCTGTAACGCCAAGAGGAAGGAAGGAAGGAATTTACCGTGTTACCAACTTTCTCATTTGAGATGTTTATTGCATGTTTGAAGACATTATTACATAGGTTTTGCAGAGTATATAAGTATTATACAGTGTGTCCCACTCGCTACCGAATCCGTCATTTCTTTAATAATTGTAACACCAATGAAGATATTGCAACGAAATTTGAACACAAGTACGCTCGTTGTGTGAAAAATGAAGAGGAATGTGTCTGTAGTCCGCTTCAAATTTCATTGCAATATCCTCATTAGTGGTAAAATTATTGAAGAAATGCTGGGTTCGGTAGCGATGGGACACACTGTATTTAAACTGTTTGTTGTGAAACTGCAAGCTGGTTCTACTCATGTTGATATAATTCAGTATTATTCCAAACGATAATTTGTACAATTGTGATAAGTACAAATATGACATATGTATCAAAATGTACTATTATGATTCCGGTTTTCGTCAGGTATTCACTGGCAAGTAACATAGTTACTTCTGCTTCTCTTCATTTATATGTGTGTGTGTGTGTGTATACACACACACACACAAATAAATGAATACCTGAAAGACATTATACTGAAGTATAAACAATAACCAGTAGGATTGTTAGAGACTCTCATACTCTCATGATGTGTCCGTGTGTATGTCTTGAGAAATGGGCTGTACGCAAGCAGCTGGGGACCAACATATTGCTAACATGCAAGAAGCACAAGGGGAGGTGGTTGATAAAGTGTTACCTGTGGTTTGTGGGCGTGACATTTGCAAGATCAGGCAGAGGTGGCATTGGTATCATTACCTGTATTGTGGTAGTGTGAGCTAGTGAGTACACATGTGTTGGAAGTACTGAAGTAGAAATGACGGAGGAAGTTTCGAGAATCATAAGAGATAACAAGGAGGAGTTGGAAGAAGTTGCGTATGTAGGTAATAGTCATTCACCAGGATATACCTGAGAGAGTGTAGTTACAAAACTGTTCTTGGTTTATTTGTTTGCAGACAGCAACAAAAGACTGCAGTTTTGGAAAGGCACAGGACTGCTGATGAAGGAAGTTAGTTGAGCAGACTGCATTTCACACAAATGTTGTAAAAGTGGGGAAGAACCTGCTTTCATCATCTTGCTTCAGCCTTACCAGGGCAATAAAGAATACAAAGGAACTGTTCATTTACAAAACTAATTAAATGCATGTATGGTATATAGGGTGGCATAGAACCGACTGACACATTTGAGAACTCACTTCTTCCTGACGGGTGTAGGGGCAGAGTCTGCACGCTAAGAAAGAGGTGATGTTATGCCATTTTGAAACCTGTTAGTGACAATCGATCGGTTGAGTATGTAGCGCGTTAATGAGCAACAAAGAGCATTTTCGTATATCATGTATCTCATGGCCTGGATGGTCGTTGGACCTTACAATCCCGGATTTCGTTCTATGGGGATGCCTGGAAGAGTGCCTGTACTGGAATTGCCCACACACAACACAGGAGCTGACACGTGCTGTCCGGGATTTAAATGGCGACCATAAATCAAGAGCTGTTGTGGTGAGTTGTTGACAATTTATGCGAATCATTCAATATAATATGTTGCAAACAAAGCAGGCCATTTTAAAGATTTGTATCCATCTATAAAGAGAACAAAGAAGTAATAAATTGCTTTTTTTGTACTAAACATGGTACATTTCACTCTATTCCTTTCTTGTTTTGTAAAATATTATCATGTGTCTAAAAGTGTTAGTCGGTTCTGCACTACTTTCTACATAATATTACAGTCTGTTGTTAATATTTTAATATATGATATTTAGTCCTGAAGAAGGTCATCAGTGCATTCTTTGCAGTGAACCTGTAATGTTTGTGAATCAAGTTGGCTTCACTGTTTTCAGACAAATTAGCAACATGCTTTGCATATCAGAGGACCCACGTTAAGTTTTGATTCTGTGTGAGCTTGATATTAACACTTTAAACATCGAGTTAAATCCCATCTGTCATCAGCTGGCATTATTAGGAGCTCATCATATTCTCCACATTAGCAGGATAAGGGTTAACTACATTTCTACAAAGTGTCTGCTGATTGATTTGAGAATATGGGACTACTGGACCCTGAAGATAAAGGCATCCCTGTCATCTTCATCATCAAGAACTTATGTCACAATGGCATGGGGTCACATGCCAGACAACTTGAATCCTACTCAAAATAATTCACATAACACATCATGTAATCTTGTGCAACAATATGCATTTGTCAGTGCAGCAGACACTGTGGGTGGCTTGGTCGCATCTGTACAGGGCCAGTGCTGTAAAGTGAAAATGCAATTATTTTAACCCTGTTAATAGTGTATGACACTAGTAACAACTCATACATCTTAATTGTAATTGTTCTGATGTTATAATTGTTAATAACTATATGACCCTTATATTATAATTATATTTACGCATTTGATATCTGTATTTTCAACAGATATTTATACAACTACTTTGACAATTTCCACATGCTTGGTCTTTACCTTTATATGGATATACGGAAAATAAAGTAAAGTAAATGAAATGAAATGAAAAGTGAAAATGCAACTGATAACCTAGTCACAGGACTTTGAATCAGGAGATGTATTCATTGGAGAGGATTAATTACTTTATTTAAAAGAATCAAAATTATTTTCTGGAATGTAGCAATAAAGAATGAATACATTAGGGGGGAGGTCATTAGCATCTGGTAGTTAACACAGAAGTTCAGTATGGAAGCAAAAAGAAAGATAGGTTACAAGAGCAGAGAGTGGGATGGAGTTACATGAAGTAGGACAGAAAGATAGCTAGAGAGTGAGAGAAATAGAAGGTAGCATATGATAGGACATGTTGCATGTTAGTACAAAGGGGATTTTAGTTTGTTACACGTTTATCAGTGTCAAATTTAATGGGTTTTGAAGTTTGCTGGGACAGTCAAAATTTGAGGGTTTCACACTTTTTCGAGATGTAAATCAAGAGAGGGTGGTACTGTGTTGGTTATGGTAGCACATTACAATTGTCTGGTAGAAGATGATGATATGGGGTTTATTACATTAAGGGATACCGCTTCAGTCATTAGGAACCAATGGGGAGATGGAATACAAAATTTTAAAGTTTTGGACCTATTACAAGATTCCTAAATTTACGTAGGACCAGTCAGATTACTTAGGAAAATTAGAGTTTGGAGATTTCGAACAAAGGAACCAGCTTTGCTTACTGGAGCAAACAATACACCAAGCATTTTGACTTTCCTAGAGGAAGGATGTGTGATTGCATCATGCCTCCTTTCAGTCAGATTTACAAACTAAATTCTATAACTAGAAATTAATAAGTGTTACTACAGAGTGCAGTGTTAACATAAGTGTGTTAAATTGGATTTAAGTGGTTATACCAAATTTCAGAACATATAAATGATTGTTATTTCACAAATTTTGATGTGTATTGCAGACAAACAACAAAGTGATTGTGCTACATTCATCTCATGTCAGCAGTACAAGTAACAAATTAGTGCCCAATGGCTAGTAGTGAATCAGACAAAAGATACTTCAGATTATTGACTAAAACATGTATCGAATTACTAGTTCTTGACTACTGTCATGACACTTGCACCATGTTTAGTCCCTGTAAATTAGGCTTCATGCGAAACAACTGAGTGAGTAAGGTGATTGCTGGCAGTCTTAGCCTGGTGGTGTCACTGTTAGCGTGTATCATCATCATCATCATCATCATCCTTCTTGTCATCACCTTTAAGCACGGTATTTACAATTATGTGCCTGAAACAAACCTTGATTCTAGGGTGTATAGTGTTGCAACATTGCGGGAGGAAAGGAAGCTGAGGGTGTTTGAGAACATGGTGTTAAGGAGAATATTTGGACCTAGGAGGGACGAGGTAACGAGGGGAATGGAGGAGATTGCATAACGAGGAGCTAAATGATTTGTACTCCTCACCCAATATTGTGTGGGTGATAAAATCGAGAAGAATGAGATGGGCTGGGCATGTGGCGCATATGGGTGAGGAGAGGGGGGTGTATAGGGTCTTGGTGGGGAA
>Ga0136643_10012450_pt1 | contig 12674 bp, 7 predicted proteins | sample TergutLab28metaG_FD_96883 | JGI IMG/M metagenome (GOLD analysis project Ga0136643, IMG submission 96883) | Labiotermes labralis P1 segment gut microbial communities from Petit-Saut dam, French Guiana - Lab288 P1 (version 3) (version 3) | ecosystem: Host-associated > Arthropoda: Insects >...
CCTGTATATAAAATGTGAATAATACAGGAACCAAATACGTTAGAATTATGAAACAAGCTGCATTTTGAAGAGAAAGAAACGGAGAGTATATACCATGTTTAAAATATTCAGTACCTATATTTGTTGAATAAATATATAAAATCTAACTTTAGAGGTTAGCGGTGCGGTACGACCACTATAGTTGACATTAGGCGTCAAAAGGTTAACGATTTGCCAAAAAATTTTAATTGGGAATTCAATACCGATTCCTTTCGCTGATGATGTTAATGTAGTTATAACTAATTCAAATATTGTTGACTTCCATTCTGACATTAAAGCAGTGTTTGAACAATAAAATAAATAGTTCATTCTGAACCTACTATCATTAAATTTTGATATGACTAATTTTATCCAATTTAAAATAAAAATCCTCATAATTTAGATATCTTGATAGAATATGACAGTAGACACATTTCTGACATATTCTGTACAAATTTCCTAGGCACGACTTTGGACAGTACTGTATATTGGAAAACCCATATAGATCAACTTCTACATAAACTTAGTTCATCATGTTATACTGTTAGAGTTTTTATAACAAATTATTCTGCAAGAATCATTAGTAATGGTTTATTATGCCTATTTTCACTCAGGAATTATAGCATTATTTTCTCTTTAATTCTTACAGCATCAGTATTTTTAGGATGAAAAACGAACGTAATAAGAATAATTACAGGTTCTAAGAAAAAGGTGCATCTATTGATTTGTTTAGAAAATTGAATGTTCTTACTTTGCAGTCTCAGTATATTTTTTATTATCTTTCGTTATTATGAAAAGGGATCGGTACAAGTTAATCTCTGATATCCATAGCAGAAATACAAGACAAAGTTCTAATTTTCATCAGGCAATATCGAATTTGACACTCTATCAGAGAGGTACCTATTGTATGGGCCTCAAGATTTACAGTAGATTACCAGACTATATAAAGGACATTTCTCATAATAATAAAGAATTCAAATTGCTTTAAAAAAATTTTCTCTATTCCAACCCTTTCTGTTCGCTAGATGATTATTCAAATACAATAATATATAAATCTGGATTTGACCCTGTAATTTATATCTACTTTTACTTTTTTACATTTTAAATAACTAAATGTTTTATTCCTAACCTTTATTTTACTAATTTATTTTGTTACTATTGACAGCATGTTATCATGTTTGTGCATTGTTTTCTTGAATTGGTCAATACTTGTTAGTGTTTAAATTTTGCCTGTACAGTAGGGTCTCTTTTTGCGACGGTTTGTTTTATGACGATTCACTGTTATGACCCTTGTCGTCGGATCGAACACTTCTGACATGTGGTGCCCCACTATCGTAACTCAAGCTTCCTTTCTCTGCTTAGTGTGCTTATGGCTGTTTTCCAGTGTGTATGTGTTTCTTCTTTTTCTTTTTTAGTGCAGTTCTTTTAAGTTGATTGTGAATTTTCCACCCAGGGCGTCCATAAAAAAAGACAGAAAAGAAGAAAAAATCAAAACAGTTGACGTTACATATCTTCTGAACCACGGCTGGGCCTTCTTCAACAAAGTAAAAAGTGATGTGGTTGATATTTTTTTCAATTATCTGTATTATATTCTATATACCTAATTCATGAAATTAAAACTGTATGTCATAATGTTAAGAAATATTGTAAATTATAAAATTATTTGACCAATTTGTTTGGCCCATGACCCTATCTCAATTTAAACCATTTAAATAGTACTCTTTTACGACGATTCGATTTACAGCTAAATATTCGAGAATGTAACCCCGTCGTAAAACAAGACCCTACCATATTATGTGATTATGTTTTAATCTCAACAGATGTGTGTTATATGTTACTATGGACAAATTCAATATCCCATGGTCTCATGTGGTACCTTCTGTGGATTGAATATGAATAATGAAGTAAAGTGAAGTGCAGTAAATTGCATGTGGAGATTTGCAAGGTTTGCGGTCCTCACAGCTGCAGTTCCTGAAGGTTCCAATGGACTGAGTAAACTGATTTTGAAATGTGTAAAAAATATGAGTGTGGATCAGACATGTCATATTGATGGCTGACTTATTTTGTATGTTCCACATGTTTGTTACAAGGTGTTAATTTACCTTTGTCCATTTTTCAGAAAGTGCCGTAGGAGCAGCCATGATGGACATACGCCCAAATCATACTATATATGTAAATAACTTGAATGAAAAAATAAAGAAAGATGGTAAGGACTGTGCATTTGTTTATATTTTACAGTTTTTGCTGTCTTTTGTTATTTAATTTGATGGCAGTTTATCACAAGATGAGAGTCACATTGTACAGCCAGTTTGTTAAAATAAGTCTTACACAAATTTTAATTTTGAATAATTTACTTCTTGGAGTTTGGTACATTATCCCATGTTAGAAAATAATAAAAAATTAGTAAAATACTGCACTTTTTTGGGACAAGATCATTCTCCATCCTCTGCCTAAAAATACAGTCAGAACCTACTCAGATGGGCCCAGTAATCATAGCTACTGTCAAGCTTGGCCCAAAAGCAAATTATTGCAATGAACACCCATCTTATTCAGCAGGTCTCACATCTTGTGTTTTTTTTCTTTTCCCATATCTAAGTGTTTCGTGAAAGTAACCCATTCTGGCAATGTGGAGTGTGGAGAGGTGTACGATAGAGAATCTAAATGGCTTTCCCAAAGAGGACTCAAGAATCTTTTAAAACATGGAAAGAGGGTATGGAGAAATGGGGAACACGAACTTTGAATTCTGTAATTTTCAAGCAGTAAGAGTTTTACTATCATATTCTTGATTTTTTCGCCAGATATCATGATGGGGCTGATGGACTGTCTTACGCTTTTTGTCCGTACCCTTCCCAAAAATTAAGGGGCTTAACACAACGGCAGGGCATGCAAAGGTTCTGTGTTTGTATAGACATGCATGGGAAGTCATAAGTTATATGCTCATAAGAAACACATGTAATTATGTTCATTCCCTAATAATGTTGTGACTTGATAAACATTTTGTTTCAGAGCTGAAGAAATCTCTCTATGCCATCTTCTCACAGTTTGGTGAAATTCTGGATATTGTAGCTTTGAAGACATTAAAAATGAGAGGCCAGGCATTTGTAATATTTAAAGAAATTGGCAGTGCCACTAATGCTCTGCGATCTATGCAGGGATTTCCGTTTTATGATAAACCTATGGTAAGTTTGTTATTGGTTGATTGTATGTGTACTCTTGAGGGAGAGTTCTGTTCCCACCACTTGTGTCAAAATTTGAGGATATTTGAAACAGTACTAACAATGGATACCCACTGCTGTGAGGGGTTTCTCTTAGTATATATACTCTTTGCGTAGTTTCGATGGACTAATTATATGAAATTTATATGGGCGTGGCATGTAGCGCACAAGGGGACTGGATTTCACTAAGAAACTTGGAAACAGACCCTTTGGAGACACAGTTAAATAGGAGCATGCTATGGATGTACATTGTTGGGATGTGAATTGGAGTGGTATTGCTTCAGACCCCAAGAGATACCAGAATAGAATCCAGCTGTAGGTTAAGTAGAAGGCTCCTTAAAGTCAAGTATTTCTGACTTCTGCAGAGGATTCAGTATGCAAAGTGTGATTCAGATGTAATTGCCAAGATGAAAGGAACCTTCTTGGAGCGTCCAAAGAAGGTGAAAAGAGTGCCAGCCGTTGAAGAAGCCTCCACTGATACAAAGAAATCAAAGAGGAAGGCTGCAAAGGAACAGGCTCGTCAGCTGAATCCTGGGGGTGCTGCGCCTGTGGTGCAGCAGGTGGCACATGGTTATGGACAAGGCACGCCCATGCAGCAAGGTATGTAACGTTAGCATGTGGTACTGTTGGTATTAGGTGGACTGACAAGATTCATTGTTTAATTGAACTCTGAATTCTACTGTGTGACAACTTAGCATAAGCAAGAAAATTTATTCTATAGAACAACAGTTTAATATTTAAAATGAATATACATATACGGTTTTCCATCTAAGTATTGCATTTGCAACATGGGACAAGTGACATACTAAATGTACGTATGGCTAAATATGGAGTCATCTTGCAGCATATGCCTAACCGGTAGTCATAGCTGATTAGGATGTGGCACATGTTTGCTACCTTTGGTATGTATCATATACAGCTTCCCATTTTCTGTTATTGTTGCTCAGTGGTGGGTAGTTGCATCCCTTGTCCCGTATGTCTGCTATGCATCAGTGTGCAAATGCTGTTGCTCTTGAGTGAGAATAGAAAAATACCAGCGGTGTTAGTGATTACATGATTGAGGTTTTCACAACATTGGTGATGAAGGCGACAGTCTCTTGGGATATGTCACCATGGGGCATTTCATAGTAGCTTGCTGTCTCCATCTTAAGGGTGGTCTGAGTCCAAGAAGAGAGACTTTTGTTGTCTCTCCTCGTACTATTCAGTGTAAGAATGCTAATTGTCTGTGATATCTTATGTGTGACTCACCAGAAGCAAGCATGACATTAGTTCTTGCACTGAACTAGTCTTGGCAGACTCACTTTCACAAGCATGTTTCCAGTGTCATAATTTGAAAACTTGATACTTGTGCACTATACAATTTCGCTTACTTCACCATTTCTTTATATGCAGTGCTCTACTTTGGAATTGTATGTTCTGTTTCAGGCACACCTCATGTATCTGCAGCAGTACCTGAACAGCCCCCCAACCAGATTCTCTTCCTCACAAACCTACCTGATGAGACGAATGAAATGATGTTGTCGATGTTATTCAATCAGTAAGTACTTACTTAAGGAACCAACTCCGTTTGTTGTTAGTTATTTGATGTTGCTTTGACAGTACATTTTAGACTTCTCTCAGTTGTTACCTAGGATGTAAGAGTTGGTGGACTAAAGGGCAGATTGTAGTAAGAATTGATGCAGGTTTTCTCCTCCAAATGGTGGAAATAGAACCAACTTCTACAGTGTGGCTTCCTACATAAAAGAAACTAAAGCAACAGGCAAAGTTAAACAGAGTAATGAGAAATATGAGAAACAAGGGATCAGTTTATAATTTCTCCTACTTGCAGGTTACATGAGAGGCTAGCAGTAACCACCTCGGCCATTCACGATCACTTACCTGTTGTTAGCCAATTTAGTGATGTTACTGAACATGTAAACTGTCAATTCACAATGCATGGAATGAACAACATGAAAAGATCTAAGCTGTTATTTGACTCCATCCTACATTCATGAATGACAGTTTCTCATGAGTTGCTACATTCAGCTGTGATCATAGTAGTACTTGATCGTAAACATCTTTCTGTTTGCTGCCTTTTACATAAATAGTAAAATACATGACTAGCAAAATCCTTCACTTTAGAAAGAATGTAGATTATAGAAAGTCAGCGCAGCTTGTTACTCTCATGTTAAGAATTTCTGTACAACTCAATCTAAGCTTCTCATTCCTCTGATTTTCACTGTCTGTAAATTTGTCCATGTTCCAGGTTTCCTGGGTTCAAGGAAGTTCGATTGGTTCCAAATCGCCACGATATTGCGTTTGTGGAATTTGAAAATGAACTTCAGTCTGGTGCTGCTAAAGATGCACTGCAAGGATTCAAGATCACCCCTACCCATGCAATGAAAATATCGTTTGCCAAGAAGTGAAATGTAAATGTCTTCTTGCATGTTCACAGAACAGCTTCAGGATAGAGGCAGACAGCAGATATGAACTCATATCTGAGCAAAACAGTATGTGGAGAAATTTCAAACCCTATGTTAGGGATTTTCATTAAGTAAAGTACTTGAATTGACATTTCACTATGTCTGACTACCTGGTGTAATATTAATTATGAATGTATCGGACTCTCATGTGTTTGTAGTGATCTGTGGTAGTTCAAGTTGCGTTTTGTATGAAGTGCAGTGTTCGAAAAATATTAAATAATTTCATTGTACTTGTATGGGTTTTGGCTGAATGTTTGTTACTACTTTTTTTTAATTTGTATGTCTGAACTCCCTAGTCCTGCATCACAGCAGTTGTAACAAAGAGGAATACATGAATATTCAAGTCTTCTGGGATGTTACACCATGTTGGTTGATAACTAGTGATATTTTGAAGGAGCTAGAATCCTTGGATGCTTCCAAACCTTGAAAACTAGTTATCAATTAATGCTGTATCACATCCCAGAAGACTGGAATCTTCAGCAGCACTTGCTGTGGGAATCTCAGACATCTGATAGGAACGGGTCTCCCAAACGCACCTGTGTAACTGTATACCAAATACATTGGATAGAATTCTGGAAATGAATTTAAAAATTTTCATGTGTGCAGGGTGGCAGAGAGTTGGTCACTTTCCTTTGACAGGAATGAGGCTTAAAACAATTCAGCTGGGTTATTTCTGCTGTATACATAATGCATGGTGGGCATAAAACTACAAAAATGTTACAATAGAAGCACAATGTGTGCTTAATTATCATTTTTTATGCTTGGTAGATAAAGCAGAACTAACTGACTGACACAAATAGTTCAGTCTTATAATTTGTTATAATGTTTGCTCAGTGCATCACAAACTGTTCATATTAGTGTCATTCATGAACATAACTTCATTTGTGTTTGAAGATGTCTGCAGTTGTCATATGACGTTATTTCATTTGTATTCATTTTCATGCAGTTTCAGGTTATCCTGCCTTCCTTGCTGTTTATCCCAGCCCCAGATATATGATACAGTCAGCACTGCAGTACCAAACTGACACTCACAGTTTCCTCTCTATATTTCCCACTCCCATCACTCTTCACCAGTCCCTTGTTTCACTGCACGAATGTCCATACGTGGTCTGTTCCAAAAGTAATGAGAATGATTTTTTTGCACAGTGCATAAGGACCAGGAAAGGAAAGTGGGGGTCAAGGCAGGTGGAGAGGGAACCCAGGTATAAAGTTTGACCTTCCTCAGTTGGGTCCGCACCTTTGTAGCAGTCGGTACATTAGCAAAATGCATAGTAGTTTTTGTGTCTTGTCACAGACGAAAATGCAGGGGAGTCTGGAGCAGCGTTATGCGATTAAGTTCTGCGCGAAACTCGGAAAATCGGGTTCTGAAACGTTGCAGTTGTTGAGAACAGCTTATGGGGATGCTGTTTTATCTTCATCCCAAGTCTTCAGGTGGCACAAGGCATTCAAGGACAGAAGGGAGAGCAATGAGGACGAACAGTGCACAGGGCGTCCTTCAACTTCAAGAAGTGAGAACAATGTGGTTCGTGTGAAGGCTGTTCTGGATAGGGACCGACGTTTGAATGTGCAGTTAATTGCAGAGGACATAGGACTACCAAAAACGGATGTCCACCAAATCATTATGGAAGATCTGCATATGAATAAAAATGTGCGAAACTGGTCCAGAAGAATTTGTCTGATGTGTAGGAATTTTTGGCTCAAAATAATATCATAACACTTCCCCACCCACCGTACAGCCCTGACTTGGCTCCGTGCGATTTATTTTTATTCTCCAAGCTCAAAACCCACTCAAATGACATCATTTTGGGACAGTTGAAAACGTCCAGACAGCTGCGACGAGGGCTTTGAACATCATCTCAAGTGAAGACTTCCTCCACTGCAGTGAAGAGTGGCAGCAATGCTGGAATCGCTGTATTCGATCACAAGGAGCCTATTTTGAAGGAAATAAACTGTAAATGCATGTATGTTCAATAAAAAAATTTTTTTTAAATCATCCTCATTACTTTTGGGACAGACCTCGTAACTATTACTGTTTATCTCTTTGAGTTGCATATTTAGTGTACAGTGATACTATGTGGGATTGTGAAAGAAAGTTCGCTGTGGAATAAGGTTGTCTTCACATTGTCTTATTTTGCTCCCTCATTCTGTTTAATCACCTCACTGTAACCCATTTTGAGGGTTTATACCACAGGTGTGTGCTCAGAGATGTAGAATTTATGAACTACATGTACAAAGTGTTCCAGACAGTGCCGTCTGATCCATGGATATCACTAACTGCAATCATGGTAAGTAGACATTTTGGTAAGCTGTATCAACCAGTAAAAGAATTCCATTCCCGGTACATTTGTGATGCTGTAGGTTCGTAGAATTTGTACAATAATAAAACACATATTTCTAAGCTGTTCACTACTTCCATGTTAATGTGAACATGTCATTTGCATGCAACATATCTTTCGTTCACAACATTAATTATGTCGATAAATTATGTAATAGAGACAGGGCTGTAGAATGTGTTTTTGGTGAAAAAACTGCAGAGTTTCTACTGGGGGAGTGTAGTCTTTTGTGCACAGTATTAGGTTGTATTTCATGTAAGTTAATTATAATTACAGTGGGGAATATTGTTAAATTCAGTAGCCTGAAGTTCAAATTATTAAGTTTACAAATGTGAACTGCCTTTTCCAAAATGATGGTAAGCACAACAATTAACAGTTAAAGCTGGGAATGGTGTCAATAATAAAGTCAATTAATTGTAAAAGGGAAAATCCTCACTTTGTCCATCCAACTTTGCCTTTTTTCCAACTATGAAAGACTGTGATTATAGATTTTAATCCCTTCACTATTGTGGTAAAGTAAAGCATCTTTTATACAAATAAGAATCACCTGAGATGCTGGTACAAGCAGAACTCTATAAACATTTCTTATTGCTAGGGAAATAAGTAAGGGCTTTTATTGTTTATTGGATTAACATGTTTTCATGTGCCTCTTTCTGGGCTAGAACTAGCCTGCTAGTAGCATATCACAGTAATACCAACGTAATGTAAATACTGATTAAACAATATTAGCAGCAATATGCCATCTGTAATGAAAGCTTAATGTGAACGCACCTCTGATCCATAATGTGTGCTACATCCTGAACCAAATGCAGGCATGTCATTGGGTGCGTCTGATAGTGGCCGTTATATGCAGCTCCTGCAGTTGAGGTGTAAACATGTCACCTGCACATTCAGATTGCATAATTGTTGAGAAATGTTGTGTCATTTGACATTTATAGCCAGGGGGTAAAACTGTCGGAAGAATATTAGCACAGCATGGAGAGTACTGTATTTATACCATGTGCCTTACAGTGGGAAGATTCCAGAGTGGCAGAACAAAAGTTGTTGGTGACAGTCACTTGGGCCTTCTTACCACATCCAGCACTGTCAAACAATTTAGTAGTCTAGTTCAAGAGGACAGATGGCTTGTCATCAGAATGTAGCTATATGTCGGCATGTGCCTTCAACTGTGGTGACTGAAATCGAAATGTTAGCAAGGTGGTTACCGAAGTGTTGTACAGGTCGATACAAACCATGTATGATTTTGACATTCGAATGACCATGCATCGTGATATATTCTTATAATAAAAGCCAACGAGAAGCACAGTTTCTCAAATTTATTTGATAAAGTACTCTCCATGTTTCAGACAGGTCCACTGTCCATCATCAGGAGTATCTCAACACTATAGTTCCATTCTGACCATGCTAGTGACAGCCAACAGAACTAGCATGACAAATACCTATTGCGTATATACAGTGTTGAGATACTCCTGATGATGGACAGTGGACCTGTCGGAAACATATAGAGTACTTTATCAAATAAATTTGAGAAATTGTGCATCTCGTTGGCTTTTATTATAAGAATGTATGATTTTATTGCAGTGGTATTGTGTTGAAGGAGAAGATTTCTGTAACAGATTGTCATAGGTGATGAAAGTGGATGCACCATCAACAACGTGCAAGTCAGTGTTAAAGTATGGCGTGGGAAGACACAACACTATACATGACCAAGAAATTCTGTTGCCAAAATGATGAGCATTACCAGGACTAGCCGGACAATGTTGTATGTGTTGTGGTGTGCATGAAAAAGAATTGAAGCCTGGCATTTGAAGTAACTACAGGACTTGATTTGATCATAACAACATTCAGCACCACAGAGCAGAAGCAGTGGTTCTGATGTGGAACTGTCTGGTTGCTATATATTCAGACTGTTCAGTGTTACATGAATGCCAATTTGCAGATGATGAAGACGTCAAGGACATGGTGCATACATGGCTTCATCCACAACTGTAAATGTACCCAGCGGACACTGTCGGGAAGCTCACGGGCCAGAGTAATATGTCAAGAGGTTGTGAGATTGGTTTGAGAATGACTGTGCATTTGTCCTTGTGTGCCTTGTATAGAATAAGTAAAAATAAATTGCCCCTACTTTTTCATTATATGGTACATATATTACAATCTTCATGAATATGTATTGCTTTTCATGAGTACTAACAACATCGGGAATCTTGAGTGCGTGATTGTTTGAAGAATAATAAACATGAAGAGCGGTGCATATATTCTATTGTGGAGTACCTTGTTATTTAAGATCTAATTTGATTTGTCCTGTTTTAATATTTCTGAGAAATGTGCTGGTTTAAATTTAGCAATCGGTGTCATAGGAATTATGAATTTAGAAGATAATGGAACATGTGCACTTGCCCATGAGTGATATGTTTCAGGTATGTCAAAATTCCCACAGAATTGGATACTGGGTAACATACTATAACAAACTACTTATTTCTGATAAAAATGTATTGGTTAATGTTATAAACCTTTATTATTTTATTCAAAATAATCACCTGGCTCTTCGTATCTGGTAAGAAGTTCCAACATATTGCAGAGAAACATGAATTTGACATTGAGAGGACCGTGCATCGTGATGCATTCTTATAATAAAAGCCAACGAGAAGCAGTGTTTCTCAAATTTATTTTGATAAAGTACACTACATGTTTCGGACAGGTCCACTGTCCATCATCAGGATTCTAAACACTGTATACACAGCAACAGGTATTTGTCATGCTAGTTCTGTTGACTGTCTGCTAGCGAGGTCAGGATGACCTCAGTAGTAGACAGAACAGAAACATGAGTAATATCTTGAACATTAACTATTTTGATTATTCTTTTTATGTTCTTCCAGACACTGAGGAGTCCAAAAGAGAAGAAATTAATGTGAAACTGTACTTATGTGGGACAAACAACACCACATTCATCTATAAACACTTCTCCCAGAAAATGGAAGATATTCAAATGCAATAAAAATAAGAACATATGGATGTAGAGTATTTTTTTATCTACTGCCATACAGGTAAAAATGCATGCAATATAGTTTTTATTGGTCAGTAAAGTGTTTTGTGATTAATAATACAACATTTTCTAATTCTGGTGACATTTGTGCTGTTCATATTTTGTATTTTGAAATACCACATCTTCAGTCAATTTTCTATGATTTTGCTGAATTCAATGCCATGCAGGATGGAGTGATGATTGTGGCATATTAGTTGAGAATGAAAATAATATTATACCGGCAGTAAGTTACATGAATCAGATGACAAGAAATAAATTTTCATTCAGCTTCGAATTATATGCCAAGTAAATTACACATACGTGCCATTTATGGCTGTCTAATTTTGTATGTCAGGACAACTGTAATGAATATCAAGTCTGTCTAAACATACTTCACATTTAATACTAATTCTACTAAGGCAGATTTATTTAATGATCATAAAATTAACACTTGTAAAGTGTGTTTATTTGTTCACATCTCTTTTCCATGGTCACTCTTTTGTCTTTTGATGTGTTGCTCATATGCAAGGGAACACCCATTTCGTTAGCACTACCCCCTCCCCCAGACCGACCAAAGAAATTGCATAATTTTATTATTGTAATGTTGCACTTGCTTGAACACATTATGAACTAGTTGTACTGTAGTGTCACTGACAGTAAGTTGTTATGAATCTTGTAGGGATACTGTGACAGAGTCCAAAATTACTTTCACAGCATAAAGTAAACATATGTGCAGACTGATCTGGCTTCTGGCATTCTGGGTCTCGTAAAGTGTCAAGATTAAGGTGCAGTTGAGTTCTTGCCTTTAATTGAATTGCCGTTATGAATTTCACGAGCAAATGCCCCTGAGTGAGCAATATTGCAGGGCCCTATAACCATTCATTGTATATGCCATTGCACTTTGAGCACACCTCTAATGTTACTTCATTCAATGCCATTGGCCTTCCCAGCACTGACTTTGTCCATTGCTGCATTGTATTGGAACGTTTCTGTAATGAAAGTCTTCCCCGAACCCGAATGGGAATGTGTAAGGCTACCTCCCCCACCTGGGGCGGCCGTTTGATGAACCATATCTCTATGTTCTTGAGAGTGCACACAGCACAGAAGTTTGCGGTACGCGGCTCGGTACTGGCGGTTACTGCCGGCATATATGAATGGATTCATAACACTGGATGCCCATGCCAAGACTGATGCCATCACATGAGTTGTTGGGTAGTGGATCTGAAACAGTTGGAAGTCTAAGATTGTATTAAGAACCATTGGGATGATCTGCCCACATTGCATCTTCCAGTTTGTGTCTACTGTCAGTCACTCCCAGACTAATGGCATGGTGCCCAGTGCCACTACTGTATGTGTGTGAGAAGTGAAGCCGCAAAGCAGGAAGATACAGCAGCGAAGAGAGTTGGCTGTTGAGGTGTAACATTTCCAGACATTTTTCCATTTATATAATGAACGTACCATGAATCCACAAACATCTTAGCTGACCAAGTACACAGTTATCATTAACCTTTACGCAACGGGATTTAAATGGCTACAGTCAACCTTCGCGTACGACATTATTTTCGCTTGGCATTTAAATTTTTGTACATGGTTTACAAAAAACTTTATTATTTCAGGAACC
>Ga0136643_10012452_pt1 | contig 12672 bp, 12 predicted proteins | sample TergutLab28metaG_FD_96883 | JGI IMG/M metagenome (GOLD analysis project Ga0136643, IMG submission 96883) | Labiotermes labralis P1 segment gut microbial communities from Petit-Saut dam, French Guiana - Lab288 P1 (version 3) (version 3) | ecosystem: Host-associated > Arthropoda: Insects >...
AAATGAATTAAAGTGTTTTGGGACAGAAGCAGAGTGAAGGAGTACACCATCAGAAATTTGAAACGTGGGTGTGGATGTACCTAATCTTGTTATGCTAGTGAGCAAGATTAGTATGAGGTAATAATTGTAAAAACAAAACAATAACAGCAACAAGTGTTATCATCATCATCATCATCACCACCACCACCACCAGTTGTGAGCTGAGATACTATGTTAACCTGAAAATGGATGAAGCTGTTCTCTTGAAATGATGGCAACTACCCATAAAACTAAGTTTTGTCATAAACCAGAAGACCTTAATCTAAATTTGTACTTCTTTGTAAACTGTGAGTCTCATATTCTGGACACGTTTATGAAACTTGGCTGTTTTTCAGTTTCTAAGTGCCATTTCATTCACCTGTCAATCCACATGCAATAACTGCTTTGTGGAATTAATGATAAATATTTAATAATACATGTAGATAATTAACTTTATGTGGGAACAGTAGACAGGTGCCAAATGGTGTGTAGTCCAATCCATCAATCAGACTGGCTATCATTTCTTACTGTCATATCAGACTTACTGATAGGTTAAAGTGGTGACATGGGACTGCATATGAACTTTGAAAATTCACTGATCAGCATGTTTGAGTTTGAAATAGTGGAGGATGAGGAGGATGACTGGTTTGATCTGTACTTGCTATCAGGGAATAGAACTGGTAAATATGAATGTAACTGGTTGACTGGGATTTAACGAAATATCATATTGAATTCATGTGCAGAACTATTCTTGTGAACAAAATACATTTTCGCTCTAAAAGCTGAATAATTTGTTAAATGCACCAAGGCCTTGCTTGTTTTATACCTTTTTCTTTCTTTAATTCCACTTGCCAATTTACACAACTTCATTTGCAGTGTAGTGCTCTTTCTTTGATTTATTTCCATTTATGTAAGTCTCTTTGTTTATGGGAATATCATTTTTGGTTTACGTCCACTTTTTCAGAAACACAACTTGGGAGTAAATCAGGGCCTTGGTGTGTAAAATTTATTAAAAAGACCAAAAAAATGTATTGGATTCATGAATGTAATTCCTTCACATGGCAATCACTGACACATTTTGGCCACTCATGTGGCATCTTCTGGGTGGTAAGAACAAGAATACAAATATAATTAGGTGTTAGAATAACTCCACAGTTACAAATCATATAGTTTTGCAATGATAAGAGTCTGCACAATGAACTACAAGTAGTTCATTGTGCAGACTCTATCATCGCTAACCAATCTGCATCATAATTCATCACGTATCTTTTACATACATCATTCCTCAGAACAATACTCTAGGCAACATTTTTTAACTTATAACATTTTATCCTCATCACTGTTTCACTATTCAACTGTGAATTTTAACCAAAAACTATATGATTTTTAACTGTGGGGTGATTTTGACACATTATAATTATATTTCTGTGCTTGTTCTAACCACTCTGAAGATGGCCACATGAATGGCCGAAATGCGTGGGTGATCACTATATGATAGAATTATATTCATAAGTCCAGTAAACTTTTTGGTTATTTTAATACATTTTTTGCACCTAATTAATGCATGGAACATATCAAAAAGGCCTTGGTGTATGTACTAGATGATGAAAGTTGAAATTAGTAGCCAATTTAGAATAGGAGTGTCTGATCTGGTAAGGCTAATGAACCTCCCTGTATATTAACAAGACTGTACCAGTTTATACCACAAGGCAGCAGGAGGTCTGTATGAGATATAAAACATAATACCCATGAACTTTGTGCCATAAACATCATGATTGTTATCAAATGGATGAGTTCTCTTGCATTTTTACCTCCAAAAGTAGTGGTTTTGTTTGTTAATTAAATTGCAGATGTCATTATTACAGGCATTAATTTGTCAGTTTCTGTGAAATATTATGAGAGTCATATGCCATACTACTACTACTACTACATACTAAATAGAATGGATGAACTAGTAAGACAAATTTTGGAGGAGGAAAGGATATCTGAAGAATGGAAAGAAACAATAATAATTCCTATACACAAAAGAGCAGACAGAGATAGGTGTGAGAATTACAGGGGAATAGCACTGGGAATGCAGCTCACAAAATTTTGTTGAATATGATATTGGGAAAGCTTAAACCATATATCGAAAAAGTTATGGGGGACTATCAGAATGGATTTAGAGATGGAAGATCTGTAATTGACAACATATTTGCATTGAAAATAATAAACGAGAAACTTTGGAAGTATAATCAGAGTGCACAGTATTTATTTATTGATTTCCAAAAGGCATATGACTGTATACATAGAGATACACTATGGAAGTGTATGAGAGAATTTAAAATTCCTACTAAACTAATAAATATGTGTAAAACATGTGTACAGAAGACAAAAAGTGCAGTTAGAATAAAAGGAACATTGTCATCTTTTTTTGAAAATAAAACAGGCCTGAAACAGGGTGATCCTTTATCACCAATATTATTTAATTTGGCATTGTAAAAAGTGATAACAAAGCATAAAAATGGTTCCGAGTAGTATAAAGATTGGTAAAGAACAATTGAATATATCAGCATATGCAGATGGCATTGCATTAATTGGAAAAAATGAAATAGTAATAAAACTTTTTGTAAAAATGGAAAATGTTGCCAGAAAGTTCGGACTATAGATAAACCAAGAAAAGACAAAGTATATGATAGTGGAAAGGAAAAACAGTTTAAAGAAAAATAAAATAGGACATTTGAAAGTAAAAAATTTACAAATTTGAAAGAGTGGAAAATTATAAATATCTAGGAGTTATACTTAATGAAGATAACAATAACCACATAGACTTGCAAGAAAGAATAAGCAATGCTAACAAAACATATTTTGTGCTACAAAAATTTCTTTTAAATAAAAACATACCAAAGAAACTAAAATTATGACTAAAGAACACAGCAATAGACAAAGCTTTAACATATGCATCAGAAACTTGGACACTAACAAAGATAGATAGAAAGCAATTTAACTTTTTTGAAAGGAAAGTGTATAGAAGAATTTTAGGCCCAGTATGTGACAGTGAAAAAGAAAATTGGACGATAATAACCAAAAAGAAATTTATGCAAGAGTTAAAGAACCTACTATAATAGAGACAATAAGGTTAAATAGATAGTTGGTTTGGGCATGTACAGAGAATGGAAGAAAATAGAATTCCCAAAAGAGTATTATATATGAATTTGGGAACAACAGGATGGAGAGGTAGACCAAGAAGTAGATGGCAAGATTAGGTGAGAGAGGATGGCCGAATAGCTAGTGGAGAAGGGTGGCAAGAAAAAGTACATGACAGAGTGGAATGGAAGAAGTACCTTAGAATGGCATGGAATTGTCACATTCTGCACATGCCAAAGGAATGAATGAATGAATGAATGTTACATGCCATTGATAACAGATATTTTAGGTAAAATCTAACTGTTGTAAGTTTCAGCACACTGAGTGTATGAACTGGGGAGGTTGGTGTCGCAGTAACTTAGTTCAGTCTGGGATCCTAAGTTTTGCTTAATGATAGATTTCTTAAAAGTATTGAACTTGTATTAACATAACATGGCAGATGCTGACATGTTGTAGCCCCAGTAGTATTATGAGTACTCTTACTGTCTATGAGTTGTAATGCCTGTCTTTCTGAACCTGACTTCCAGAGACTGGAAATTCTGCGTAATATGCACTAAATGACAATTTTTTTTGCAGATTGAAATTTCATGTGTTAAACCAATTATCTTTCTGGGAAGCTGATTAAAATTTATTAACATTATTTTATTCAGTGTGTTTATTTTGATTTGTGAGTTTTATAGAAGTGAATGCTGAAAAGGAAAGTGCTTGTTGTGTACTGTATAAGAAAAATAAAATTTGATATTTATTTATTCTGGACCTGTTTGACAATAATCGTGCTGTTGTTGCAGATGATGAGGACAGTGACAACAAGAACTCAACAATCAGCTACAAGGAACGGAGACGTGAAGCTCACACACAGGCTGAGCAGAAGCGTCGGGATGCCATAAAAAAGGGATATGATTCTTTGCAAGACCTTGTCCCCACTTGTCAGCAGACAGACAGTTCTGGCTACAAACTTAGCAAAGCCACAGTGCTGCTGAAATCAATTGAGTACATACAGGTAGATACTGATCTTAAGGCATGTGATTATCAAATTTGTATCCTTGGCTTAACTCACAGCCAGGAAGTTGCAGATGTAGGTCTTGTGGAATGTGTCTCCATGTCATCGGCAAGGTAGTTTACAAAGTTATGGAGGATCATATTGCTTTCAGACTGCTGGACTCTGAAGATGAATGCACTATGATCCTTCAAAACATGAACTACTTTTGTAATGGCACATTGTCACATCCTGGAACACTTGCATCTTCAATAACATGTCTATGAGAACCTGCGATCTTTCATTGAGGAGTTGCTGTTCAGCATGAAGTAAACTGTAAGCCTTATTAGCATTGCTGTCTAGCTTGGATGGTGCTAATGGCATTAGAAAACATAGATCTCGGTAACAATGTAGAAAATGTTTAATGCATGTCGTCCCCATACTCCAATGTTGGTGTTTTTTATTTTTCTCACCCCTTCATTGTTCCTGCTGTGATGAAATATGCTATAGCCATTAGAAGGCCATTTTGTATCACATTTTATGTGCACTGTTTCCTTTAACACAAAGTGACAGCTCCAAAACTTTGGTATTCACTAGTAAGGCTACAGGTTGTCACAAACCAGACAACTAGCTTGTTAATTATCACATTCATCATATTTATTTTTCAGTACAAAAATGTTTGTACTCAAAATATGAGGCATGGCTGTTAACCAAAATTCTAGCTTCAGGAAGTGCTTCCTTAATGAAGCTGTTGTACATAAAGCAGCTACTATTGCAAGCTACACACCACTCCATGTGAGCCTTCCACGCCTTCAAGGATCTCCTGCAGTAATTTTTTTTGAGTACTTGAAGTAGCTATGCAGTCTTTTCATCATATCTTGCACAACAAATTGAAGGCTTCAGTGGCAGTTTGCTTCATTTTCACAAGAAATTTGATATTTACATGTGGCTAAGTAAGCTTTTGTTTGTCAAACATGGTATGATCATTTATAAAAAAACTGTTACATGGTACTTTGTTAGCGTAACAGAGCATGGTTGGTTATGTGTCTAGAGGAAGATTTAGCAGTAACTAATACTTATTTACTTTTGTGATCAACTGTCAATGTCAGGTTCTACACACACACACACATACTCTCTCATTATTTAATAACCATATTTTGTATCTTTCTCACCAGAATGCCAGTTATTTTCATAGGTTTAGCTGGGTTTCTGTGAGACTCAAAAGCTAGAGGCATAGCAGTATAACTATTGGGTCCCACATGATGGAAAGTGTAGCAGAAATTAAATTCAGTTACTTTTAAGTATATTCAATAAGGTCAATCACAGTTTAGTTTTGATTTGATGTTTTATTTCTTGACAGTGACAAAGAGTGCTGTTGAGATGACATTTGCTTAGCTACATTAAATTTTTAATTTAGTGAAGAAGGTAGAGAACTCTACCAACTGGATTAGCTATAAGGAAAAGACTGAATATAGTTATCAGTACCATCACACTCACATGAAGTTTGAGACTTACTTTATGGACTAGCTGTACATTCTCTTCCTTTGTGTACCAAAAAACTGTCAGTTTTTTTATATATGTAGAGCATATAAAGTTAATGTGTTTGAGTAGTATAAACCCATCCATCAACAGGTATGACCATTTTATGGGCAATAGCAGTGTTATATTGGAATTTTTGTTGTCTCCAATGGAAACCTTGTGTTTCAGTATCAGCTGCAACAGAAAAAGAAGCAGGAAGAGGAACGCAATGCGCTGCGAAAGGAGGTGGTGGCATTGCGCATCATGCAGGCCAACTATGAGCAGATAGTGAAGGCACATCAGAACCAGCCTGGTCAGGCTGAGATGAGGGTGTCTGATGAGGCCAAGTTTCAATTGGTAAGTAACTCCTGCCACCATTTTGAAGGCAGGTGTGTGACAGATTTGTGTTACATATCATGCGTGTACATACTACCATGTGCACATGCTCGACTGTTTCCTGGTCCTGAGCTACAGAATCCACTTCTGCATTAAGGTTGGCAGTGCCATTTATTGTGCCATTGTAACATTAATGGCTTTATCTTCTTGTGTACCCATGCATATGGGTATACAGATTTTCAAAACATGTAGGAGCCACCTCAAAATAATATGTGCCAGAAGGGTGACATAGCAAGTTCCACACTGAGAACCCACAAATATTAGGTGCTATGGTACAGAATTTAGCCACCTGGGTAATATGTAGTGTGCTTGTGTTAACACTTAATGCAAGTACTAAAGGCATGTGTTTGCTGTTTTTTATTGATAACAAAAAACAAAAGAATACTATTGGCAAAACAAAGTGAAAGTTAAATTCCTGGTAGAAAATATGTTAACTGGATGCTGAAATGAAAGCTCTTGAACATGTCAGAAGCAGCTGTTTGGGTTTGCGGTATGACCAGAGATGAACGCTGGGGGTTATTGCAAGGAACAAGTTTGTCACAGCACATCAGATCCAGCTGTAACAGAAATAGAGAATTGTGCTTAAATTTCAATGCAATTTATAATGTACTTTTTGCGTAACATGTATACTTTCTTCTTCAGTAAATTCACTTAAATTCCTTTTTATCTTCTGTCTCATAAAATTATGGGTGTATGGTTTGTTGAGAAACAGGGAGTATTTGAGAAAGTACAGATTTGGTGGGGAAACCTGAAGGAAATAGATCACATTATAAATGGGAGGATAATATTAAAATGGATCTTAAGCAAACTGGGTGAGAGGGCTGGGACCAAATTGTAATGTAGACTTATACAAATTTTAATCATAGCAATAAATAAATTATATTATCACCATACACTACTTTATAGTTCATATATTTAATAATGTTAACCACAAACTGCACTACTAACATCACAACAAATGTATATTATAAACTATTTATTGCTGAATGTTTAATGAAATTTTGTTGTAAGCTCCCTGAAGATGGCAACAAGCCAAAACATTTAGGAGCTAAGTAATAGAAAGAATATATAGATTGTAAAATTGTGCATTTGTTGGTGTTACCAAAGTTTCGATATATCATAGTGCACTGAAAGAATGATGTAAAAGTTCAACATTTTTCTATTTTTTGCTGATCTGTTGTTACTTCAACTTGTGGGTCAGAATATGTTTTCTCAACATTTTTTTCTGCTTGTCCTGAATCCAGATTTATGTAGCAGACAGACTGCATTAATGCCCCTGTAGAAGAGCTGTTAATATTGTGGTTTTAATTACAGTTTCTTGGGGTTCTAGAGAAGATATGGTAAAATGAAGTATTCTATGGGAAACAGATCCCTTTAGAAAACTCACAGAAACTATTTGGTAGGTCTGGACAGTGTTAAAATAGCTTCAGGAATAGATGTTGCTATGATGAATTGATAAAACCAATGGTGACTGTGTTACCAGAATGTTGTTTTCTTTTTTCAGTTTCAAGCAGTGATGGATCAGCTGTTTATGACATTCAGCAACATATCAGTTGCAAACTTTGCAGAGTTGTCAGGTTGTGTCATCAGCTGGCTGGAGGAACACTGCAAACCACAGGTAAGAATTTATTGATGGCTTCCTGATCATCACAGACTTACAGCACTTAAGATGGCATTGAGATACTGGTTTTCCTAACACTTTAATACTTGGCATGTGCCACTGTGTATTGTATCATTTGAATTCTAAGGCTCATTATGACAGTCCATAATATACCCTGTGCTTACATGAACATAAACATTTATCCTGCCTTGCAGCATAGAGCAAATTAATAGGACCGATGAGCAGACAGTTACACATATTAACGGTATTGTTCCTCCATTTACATGCTTAATCCTTTAACTTTGTATTGAAGTTACTAGAAATAAAGTACAGCTAGACAGAATTCATTTGGGACATATGCTTGTTGTGTACAATGTTTAAAAACCAAAAGTGTGTGCACATATACCAGCAACTGTGGCACCAGAAAGCAAAGTAAAAACATCTGATATTACACTAAATAATTACAACAACAAAGAAGCCTATTTTGCTTAATTAAATAATTAATCAATTACTAATGTGGTCTATGAATGTTGCCACAAGCAGTGCGTTGGGCCATCTTATTGTACAAGAAATTTATAGTACGTTTAATTATCCAGTTGTGTTTAAACTGTCATATCATCAACTTTGTTATGTAAGTTACATTAATTGTAAGAATATGAAAATATTTACAGTAAGCTGTTGCCCAGTGTGCCCAGGCCAAATGTGTTGACATTTATTGGAATTGCCATATCTGACAGTGTGGCATTTTGTATTAACTGCATAGTCAAGAAATGTTTGGAGGGAATTCATTTTGTGCGTTTTAAAGTTATCATGGATTTTTGTGTGTGTTTATTTACCTATGACAGAAGAGCATTGTTGACAACCAAAAAGAGCATCTGGGAACTGGAAAGGAAAATATGAATTGATAGTGATAAAATTAACCAAACAATATGTTTGCTATAATTTGTGTGAAAAGCACAATTTTTTTTTAATATAAATAAATAGGATATATTCTATAGTTGGGAACAGCGGTGGCACAGTGGTTGAGGTGCTGTGCTACAAATCGGAAGGTCACTGGTTCGATCCCAGCTGGTATCACTGGAATTTTTCATTGACATAAAATCCTTCTGATCTCACTATGGCCCTGGGGTCAACTCAGCCTCAAACAGAAATGAATACCAGGAGCATTTCCTGGGGGTAAAGGCGGCCGGTGCGTAAGGCTGACAACCTACCACCATCCTGGGCCGTTGTCATGAAATCTGGGAATCTTAACTTCCTGGAACCCTGTGGGCCTGTAACAGGACTGCTTTACCATTTTATATTCTGTAGTTGCCTGGAGTCTTTTGATATTTTGTGTTACTTCAGTCAGATATTGCTATTAAGTAAAGTGGCGTGTACTATGCACTTGGGGCCAGTAGAAATGTGTTAAAGTAATGGTGTTACTGGCAGTGAATTGACTAATATTGTAGAAGAAGAAAGTGAGTTTTGGGATATTGATTGTGATGATACTGAAATTAACCTTTGTGGTAATGAAAATGGTTATATTTCTGATTATAGTTATATTGAGTCAGTGTTTGAAAGTGTCTGTGTTAGGAATGCAAGCTAGAATGAAGCTAGTATTATTGTTAATGATAGAGAGCATTTTTAGGTTCATTCAAAAAATTGTGAAAAGTGACCATTACTTTTGTCATGTATGTCTGTCTCGGTCCCTCTGTATGGAACAGCTTGGTCCCCATGGGACAGATTTTCATTAAATTTGATATTTGAGTATTTTTCAAGAATCTTTCAAGAAAGTTAAAGTTTCATTAAAATCTAGCAAGAATAATGGGTACTTTACGTGAAGACCTATGTACATTTATGACAGTATTTTGCAGAATTATCCTTAGAATTAGACATGTTTCGACCTTCAGAAAGTGGGATGTGGGGGTATGGACTGAATCAAGCTGGCTCAGGATAGGGACAGATGGCAGGCACTTGTGTGTGCGGTAATGAACCTTCGGGTTCCATAATATGTGGGGAATTTCTTGACTATCTAAAAACTGGTTAGCTTCTCAAGAAGGTCTCTGCTCCATGGAGTAAGGAAGTATGAGACACGTTTCAGACAAATGTAGAGAAAATCAAAACATACATTTTGTGTTCAAGAACTTTTTTCCAAAAATTATATCAGTTATGAGATAATGTGGAAGAATATGGTAGATCCAGACAGACCACAGATGACAGTGTAATATGGGGCGTGCACTTGGCATGCTGGTTAACTAAGGCTTCAGACACAAATTCAGAATATGTAATAATTACTGCTTTTTCACACCAACGATGGTTGCACATATGTGCGATGTAACATTACAATTACATTGCCTTTTTTGTTAGTAAATGCTGCCCACAGCCTTACTGGTAACTATTTGTATTGTGTAGAATTTGTTGCACTTGGATGGTTCCCTTCATGAAAGTTTACATGTTAGACTGTGGTACAGTGTATTCAGTATCTTTCCTTCAGAGGTAAAACGGCTGGGGCATGAAGCTGACCGTGCATCCCTGTCCTGTGGCAAAGTTAAGAAAGAATGACACTGTACATCCTCCTTGCTTATGCCATAATAACTTGCACAGGGACATGCATATTTTACACCTTATTCTGTTCAAAATTGTTGCACATGTAAGTTGGAAATTATAACAGTGGTCTACATTTTTGTTACATCTGGATTTTGCAGTGTCTTTTGCTTGACGTTAGGAATTAAATGTGGCAGTTGCAGGGTTAATTCAGAGTTATTATGTGAAAACTATAACTTTTGATAACTCACTGTTTAGTAACAGGAAGCGTTTTTGCACTTAAAAGTACAAGATCTGTAATATATGACATGCCATGACAGGAATGGATATGCCAACTAGTCTAACAGCAGTTTTCTGTCATTCTTTCATTCAGGCACTACACGAGTTGGTTATCTCCGTCCTACGCCAATTGAATTCCCAGGTGATGCAGGGCAACTCGCGAGGATAATATAGTGTATGTACAGAAAGCATTTATATTACTTTGTTTGGTTGGTAAGACTGATGTGAAGTGATATGCCAAACTGTGGATCCTAAGTTCTGTTTTAATAAATAAAGTAATAAGGTAATAATAAATGGAGTCTAACACAACTTTAATTAACTGCCTTTTAAAATAATGTACAGCAACATGTTACGGTTCTTACAAGCCATCTTCGGGCTGAATATAAAGTAGTATATGTAATACAGTGCCATAAAATGGACAAGATCTCGTTTACATAAGGTTTTAAATTATTAAAAGATTTTTTTTTAAGCTTTAGGTTTCTGTGACCATGCATCATGAGCAAATTGTGAAGTGAGAGAGAAAACCAACAAGATGCAACAGTTGGATGTTTATTATCAACACTTTCTCAACATGTTTCGGGCATCATTATGGCCATCTTCAGGAGACCAAGACGTGTGTTACTGCACGTGGTGTGCTGCGCTGGTGCTGCTGGATGTGGTTGGTAGCGGTTGTGGGGCGCTGTGTTGTAGGGTGCGAGCATAATGATGCCCGAAACATGTTGAGAAAGTGTTGATAATAAACATCTAACTGTTGCATCATGTTGGTTTTCTCTCTCACTTCACAATTTATTAAAAGGATATTATTGAAATGGAGTATGAGTTGTGATAAAACTTGTAAATAAATTGAACTTGAAAATTTTTACTATTATAAAGTATGGTTAAAGATGAATAGAGTTGTTGAGGTTGTAGGCTATCAGACTTGCCTAAAAATTAATAACTAAGTGCAGTTTTTAACACTTGCTTAAACTCTTGGACTTGTGATATTCTGGTCAGCCAGTGTCTGTATAAATAACAATAATTTCAGTGTCAAATTTATGGCACAAGAACTACTTAAGTGCCAGTGTCTGTTGTCATTTTTTTTTTACGTGAAACATCCCTGTTGGTATAACAATCATAATATCTGTCAATATATACAGTCACACATGACGGACACTCTTGCAATTATTGATTACTTGACAACTAGTTCTGACTCCGGATATGAATCATCATCATCAGGCCATTATATAAGAATATGAATGTACACAGAAACTACTATTCTTAATGTGAAAATGGGAGATCTCCAACTTAATGGTGTTTAGTTTCTGTATACATTCATGTTCTTGTATACTGGCCTGATGATGACCCATATTTGGGGTCAAAACTAGTTGCCAAGTAATAAATAACTGCAGAAAAGTGTGTTGTGTGTAACTGTAGATATTCAAAGATATTATGTCATTTATTTGTTGCCATAAGTCCATAAGTTGAATGCATGGTGAGGAGGTTGTGTCTATCTCTATGAACGCTGGGATTCATGGGTAGTTGTGAAGCATGTCAGGTATTATCTAGATCAACTGAAGGTACTTGTATGAAAAGTGCCAAACAGTTTGACTTGTTAGTCAAGTATTATAGCATTTCTGCCAGTCTGATTGTTTAGTCAGTAAGTGGAATATGTAATGCTCTTGACTGTCCATTCACAAACCAAACAGATTGTATTGTCACCCTGAAGCACTGCTCAAAGTTGGCATGGTAATATCTTGACACTCATAACTTAAGTTTTCAACTGGATAGATGTAAATCGGCATTGCTGTGCCCCTTATTTTTGACTCAGAAAGGTCCACAACTGAAGTCAGTAAAATGCTTGTACAAAGCAGTGTATAAATGTAACTGAACTTTGATAATGTAAGTTTAAATATACCTATGTAATCTGCCAGCCAGTGTTTCATTATGAATTTTGTGTACATATTTGCATGTGCCAACTGAATAATTCTCAACCAAATTTCCTACAGCAGGCATTCCATTCTGCATCATCTACACTTTGTGAGCATGTCATCCATTGTATATCTGTATCCTTGGAAAAGATGTCATGACCCCATTGATCATAACCAGGACCTAGCCAAGCCACCTGTATCCCATCCTCTCTCCTCTTACTGTGGTGGTACTGGTGCCCAACACTGACACATAGGTATGTTTATGGTTGGGAACTGTATCCACAATAATGAGATCCATCGGTCACCAGCGCTACAGTGCATGGTGTTCT
>Ga0136643_10012453_pt1 | contig 12672 bp, 5 predicted proteins | sample TergutLab28metaG_FD_96883 | JGI IMG/M metagenome (GOLD analysis project Ga0136643, IMG submission 96883) | Labiotermes labralis P1 segment gut microbial communities from Petit-Saut dam, French Guiana - Lab288 P1 (version 3) (version 3) | ecosystem: Host-associated > Arthropoda: Insects >...
GAGTGGACCCCGTTCCAGACCCACTACTACTCAGAAAATCTGGTAGCGCCGGGGATCGAACCCGGGACCTCTGTATCTGTAACCAGAAACTCTGACCACTAGACCACAGAGGCGGTCAATGTAAACACTACCGGCTTTAAAAAGAAATTTCTCTGGATATTCTCCCAGACGGTGTTCTCTACAGTTTTAAGAATAACTCGTAATTGCTCTCCGAGCGGTGTTAATAGAATCCTTTCTTATAAGGATTTACAAAGCTGACCAGCTGGGAACTGAGTCCGCAAAATTATATTAATCCTTAACCCGCTAACGTGGAATTTATGGTGAGCTTGTAATAATGCCAGCAGATGGAAGATGGGATTTAACTCCGAGTTTAAAGGTTTAATAAATTTGAGCTTTAAAGAGTTAATCTGCGAGTCAAAGAGAAAAAGAAATTAAGCCTATTAGCAATAGGCTGCAGCCTATTTATGATAATTTGATTTAACACTTTGAATGGATAACTTTGAACCAACAACACAGTTCGAATGTAACACTCACTGGAGCAAATACGAAAGGAAAAATCTGTTCAAATTTTTTGTCTCGTCTTCGTAACAAATATTTATGTAGAAGACAAAGCCAAAAATACTTTATAAATAAAATATGACGTGAAATAAAATTAAACGTTAGTACGCTAGGAAGTGTGTCATCCCCGTTGTGTGTGTGAAACTTGGAAAATGTATGTAGTCAAACACAACTTTATCACTGAGGTGTATTTAATGAATATGTAATGGAAACAACTACACGTTTCGGCCTGTATTGGCCATCAGCAGGTTGTCTAGGGAACTTAAGGGCTAGCTGTATGCATGCGCACGCGCACAGGCCGAAACATGTAGTTGTTTCCATCACATAGTCATTAAATACACCTCAGTTATTAAGTTGTGTTTGACTACATACATTTTCCTACTGAAGTCACTGTATATTGTGTAATGTAATACGTCCAAATCGCTACGTCCGAATGTGTCGGACCTAAAATTCTGTGCTAACCTAAAGGCAATTTTAGCCGCCAATCTGAAGGAAATAACAAAATCTGGACTTTTATAAGTTAGTACATTCTATTGCAATAAATTATGGCTCTGAAACTGATCTGATAAAGCTTTTATACATATATGAAAAGAAATATCAATTCACCAAAATTAAATCCCAGTATTTTTGTAATGACTGTTTCTGCCATTCATACGTTAAGTGGAATCCATTCATCACTGAAAGAGAATACAGCAGAAAAAGAAACAAACAGAACAGAAAAGAAAGTATCAGTGACAGGAATTGTGATAGATGCTGACACCATGCAGTCGATAATAGCGAATGTGAGAATTTTTTTGTAACGTACAAAGAAACACGTGCGGATGGAAATGAAACCCGGTAATTAGATTTAGAAGCAAGAAAAATTCAGGCAAAATAAAAACACCCCAGTTTCTTCAAAATGAAAGTCTTCCGAAATATAAGGGTTTGTAGATTTTAAAATGCTTACCAAATGTTTAGATGAGAAATTTGCTACCTTCTGCAGGATTTATTGATTACGAAAAAGATACAGATTTTCTTTCAGCCACTGAAGTTTAAGGGAGAATTTCTTCTTACACTTCGTTTTGAACCAAACTGGCACGGCGTCATGCCACAGAAAACTCGAACGTTCGTTAACACCGCTGTGATATCCTCAAATAACGAACATCGATTTTTTTTCTTTTACAGGCAGACAAATTTCAATTATGAGGGAGGAATTGGAAATGATTAAAAATGTCAACTATATTATGTCTATATCTCGCAGTAACAAGCATTACTATTTACTACTACTACTACTACTAACTGCAATTAAGTTGTCACACGGTGGCAGTAGTCTTTACACTAGTACAGACAAAACAAATAAGAATAAATATACATAAACGAAACAATACAAAAAGACACAGTACAAACAGTACAAAACACAGTAAATACAAGTACACATATTACCAAAACACCCACACAAACATACACACCAACACTTTAAGAAACAACTTAAAACAACCACAGTACAAGATACACGCGAAATGAATTTGTCACAATACATACAAGTACACTCAGTATAAGGTCAGCCTAACGTACATTGTACATTTATCCCCAAGAACTTCACCGCACCGTAACTCAATTCACTTCACTTCACTTCAAAACAAAATCACTTCACATAAATCACGTCAGTTCACTCCATATCACTTCTCTTCACATCACTTCACTTATTTACATTCAATCCCCACTTCAATTCCCTTGCTTGTAACTACATTCTTAATCCTCTTTCTAAACGTGTTTAGCTTACAGGGGAAAGACGCTAGTAAGCTTGCAAGTATCATGTCGTATCACCTAATGTGTTTAGTGGATTGCACTTCAAAGCATCCATGTGTAACATCCTTAACTCACTTCACTTCACTTCACTTCAAAACAAAATCACTTCACATAAATCACGTCAGTTCACTCTATACCACTTCCCTTCACATCACTTCACTTATTTACACTCAATCCCCACTTCAATTCCCTTGCTTGTAACTACATTCTTAACCCTCTTTCTAAACGTGTTTAGCTTATAGGGGAAAGACGCTAGTAAGCTTGCAAGTATCATATCGTATCACCTAACGTGGTTAGTGGATTGCACTTCAAAGCATTCATGTGCAACATGTATGATTCGTACTAAGCCCAGTGGTTACCCTATTAGCCAGCAGGTTTTAAAAACAAATATACAGACCGAGGAGTGCATTTGTGTGCTTTTTTTGTATGGATCTCAGAACAAAGAACGATGGTTTCCCTAAACAGTATTAAATGATTGGTCTTACAACCAAGAAGAAGAGTGTTCACTGCGCGGTACGGACTGAGTATTTATATATAATTCAATTTTATCTCAGTTCATATAATTTTATCACGTTAACCCTTTGACCCTGGAGTTGGTCATTTACAATTTAACACACCATTTATGTAAAATGTGAATATTTTAGGAACCAAGAAGTGTAACATTAGGAAATACACGACATTTTGGGGAGGAATAAAGGAAGATGGTGAGAGAAATTATAAAATTATAATGAAACATTTTTGTTGACTAAATATATAGAAAGAGTACTGTGGGGAGTAGCGTTACGTCTGTCCTATATATAGGATGCGTGGTGCATAAAGGTTAAAGGATCTGTAACCATAATTGTTTTAGTGTTTAAAAGTCAAATTAAGTAATTTAAATGCCAAAGTTGAATTCTCAAATATCAGAATGACTCGTCACAAGGTACGACTCAGTGTAGTCTGTAGAAACGTACTACCGTACAGGTGGAACTACTGCCTCTGTCTTCAGTGTGTACATAAATCATTCAGAGAAATAAGCGTTCATAAAAGAAAGGAGTTCATAGTGACTCAGTTAAATGACGCCTATACAGACGGGTGTTTTGTGGACTAAAACATTAACCTTTTGGCGCCGGAATTATTTTTTTAATTTTAGCACATCTTGTATATAAAATGTGAATAATACAGGAACCAAACACGTTAGAATTATGAAACAAACTGCATTTTGAAGAGAAAAAAAGGAGATTGTATGCCATGTTTAAAATATTCAGTACCTATATTTGTTGAATAAATATATAAAATGCAACTTCAGAGGTAAGCGGTGCGGTACGACCACTATAGTTGACATTAGGTATCAAAAGGTTAACGAGACTTTCATAGTCACGTGACTTACCAACACCTCGCCAAAATGTTCTGACACAAAAAAAAATCGTTGTATTTTATCCGTTACATAGAGAGGGCAGAAACTACCAATCTGAAAAAAATTTAGCTCAGGTTTTACTGGAAATTGTAAAGTACTTCGGGCCAGTGCGTTCCATTTGTCGTGTCTCTGAAGAAGGTAGCTTTATCACGTCAAAAGTCCGTATCCTCTAGGGCATCCCATCTGCCATGCTGAGAGACAAAACGAAATATCGTCCTGTATATGCAGTGCAGCGATGGTATCTGAGAGTAATGAAATTGTGCAGCAGAAAAGAGAAACTCACACTAAAACTTGTTAGTTCCATTAAACCCATTTAAGTAATCTTATTATATTGAAGCTCCCTGACTACAATTCCAGTGTAAATGTTTAAATTCATTGAGAAAAAACCCAAATGGGGAGAGAGGCGTACTGGATTTAAAGCCATGGCGTAGCGGAGAGACTTCTAAAGGGCCTTTCTTAATTTCAAATTGTGACACGCTTCTCTGCATGCATAAATATAATTTCTACACGCCCATAAGGGGGAGCCAGGATGGTGCAGCCGTTATGGAGACTCGATAAGGGCTGGACGGTCGTGGGATCGAATCCCGGTAGGGACGAGTTATTTCGCATCTGTACAGACCGGCTCTGAACCCCACCCAGCCTCCTGTACAAAGGGTACCGGGTCTTTCCCGGGGGTAAAGCGGCCGGAGTGTGGCGTTGACCACCCACATCATCTATTGTCGAGGTTACAGAAAGAGTAGAGTTATATATCTACTCCATCTCTGGACCTTCGTGGTCTGTTGAAGGGTGAACTTTACCTTTACTTTTACCTTTTTACACGCCCATGAGTAAAGCATTTCCCTCATTTCGCCGATTTTCAGGACTATCACAAAAGCTGGACTGAAATATGCGCAGATATTTCAAGGGGAATTTCATACTGAAAAACTAATGACAGTGAAGGTTATGGAAGAAAAATAATTCACTACCCAAAGTAAATTAAAGTAGCTTTCACTACACCGATTTTCACGAAAATCGCGTTTCCTCGACGACTGTAAGTCATGAAGTTCTACGTTGAATTTCATGAAAATCCGACGGAAATTTCAGTTAGATATATGGCGTAGCAATCGGTTAGAAGGACGGGAGGACAGATGGTTGTGGTCTGCACAGAAGGCATTCTCTATTATGTCGGAAACAGTGCCGAAAACGAGGGCCGGAGATGGTGGCTTTTAAAAGTGTTGATTAAATATATTAACACAGGTTTTACGCACGATAGGAGATTAAAATAACATCCAGACTGCAAATAAATATGTGACACACACTAATAATAATAATGATATTTGTTAACTGCAATTGGGTTGTCACCAGTTGGCAGTGGTTATGTTACATGTATACAAAATATGAAATTGGTTACTAATAAATTTAAGTCGGGAGGGCTACATGAGAAGCATGTAGTGGCAACTTGGAATCTTGGGAACCATCTCAGCGTTTGATTATAGACACAGGGAAACCAAGAAAAACCTGTGTCGAGGTGGCCGGTCGCAGGACCTTCCGCGTACTGACTTCTAGCCAGCAGTCCGGTATCTAAAGTAAAAATAGCAATACACAAATAATATAACAAATACACATAAGGTGATAACAATACACACAAGACAAATACAACAATACACACAAGACAACTAATAATACACACAAGACAACAACAATACACACAAGAAAACTAACAACAATACACACAAGACAACTAATAATACACACAAGACAACAACAATACACACAAGAAAACTAACAACAATACACACAAGACAACTACAACAATACACAAGACAACTACAACAATACACACAAGACAACTACAACAATACACACAGGACAACTATAACAATACACAAGACAACTATAACAATACACACAAGACAACTACAACAATACACACAAGACAACTACAACAATACACAAGACAACTAAAACAATACACACAAGACAATTACAACAATACGCACAAGACAACTACAATAATACACACCAGACAACTACAACAATACACACAAGACATCTTAAAATACAAAATGTACAAAAGGTAAACAACACCACGGTAAGAAAATATTTTATATAAACTGTATAAATTCTGTACCCCTTCAATTCTTTCTTATCAATATCGTAGAATAGGGACTACAAGGAATGAAAATAGGAATCAGAATTTTTAAGTATAAACCTTTCAATTAGGCAGACACCAGGACCTGACGGCATTACCTGACGGCATTACCTGACGGCATTACCTGACGGCATTACCTGACGGCATTACCTGACGGCATTACCTGACCGTCGCTTTGAAAGGGACGACTGCCGTACATAATTTTCAAAAATAAGAAGCAAAATTTTGTATATTTCGATCCGTAACTTTTTTTTTTTTGAAAGCAATCGGGATGAAAAATATTCCGGACCGAATGGTGGCGCGCATTTTCGGAATTTAATTACTCTTTTCCTTCGTAATTGCAATTTTGCTTTGTTTGGATTCTTTTCTCCCAAATATTTGAAATTTTCAAGGGTATTTAATTAATTTTAAGAATAGTAACTTACGGTAAGTTTGGGGTCTGAGGGAGGTGTGTAGCTTCGGAGAAATACACGGACGTTTCGGGTTAATATAATGCTTCCTTCTGCGTGGTGAAAGAGTAAGATTACATGTTTAATTTAAATATAGCTAATATGAAAGAATAAATCAAAATCAGTCTGAACAAAATTCTATTAGATGTATCTCAATTAGACACATAGACTGTATTGTCTAATACGTTTGTGTTGAGAATGATACTGATTTGTTTAATCATATCATGGACACAGAACGGGATGTCACACGTCAAAAGTGCATAGTTAAATATCTACCAAACTACACGGTGTCACATGATAGAAGACAGTAATATTCAAAAGCATCTCCGCCATAACGTCAGATCTTACATGGTAGCTCTTTGTCAGTATAAGAGCTGATCTCCCATTGAAGGTAAAAATGCAGATTCTTCCCCACAAACATTCCAAGAAGGCTGGTAGGGGGGACTAGAGTTACAGGATCCAGACATTCTTAACAGCGACATTAGAAGCTGAAGAGTTGTTAACGTCATGTTTCGACCGCTATATCTTCAACTAAATGATTCCCGGAACCCATTGAATGGGAGGCTGAATGGGTCACAGAGCGATTGTGACACATTTTAGAAAACAAAAATACTTTACTCCTACCGGGAATCAAACCCCGGATAATGTAGTCCGTATAGTATGTACTACAGAGACCACAACGTATAAGGTAAGATGGCGCATAGTTTAAAATTTGTCGAATGTCTTGTTCCCGCTCTAATTATCTCCCTTTTTTTTTTTTTCTTATCTTAAACTTCCTTCTCTCTTTCTAGTATTTTTCCCTTCGTCCGCTCCCCCGCCGCACCTTACCAATTTGACACACTTACTACTTCTCTGTGAATGCTATTCAACCAGGAACCGGGAATCAAACCCCCGATAAAGCAGCAGTCCGTAGAGTATAAACTACAGAGACCACAACATCTAAGCTAAGATGGCGCATAGTTTAAAATTTGTCGACTGTCCTTTCCCTTTCTAATTCTCTATATTTTTTTTCTTATCTTAAACTTCCTTCTCTCTTTCCTTTCTAGTATTTTTCCCTTCGTCCCCCTCCTCCCACCTTACTACTTCTCTGTCAACGCTGTTAATACTGACAACAAACAGACAACGTTACTTCATCTCCCTATACAAATTTGTCTACAGTTTGTAACGTGACTAAGCTGTGACGTCAAATACGTACCGTATGACAGAATTCTCAATAGCGTGTGACGTCACAAATATTGTTTGTGTGATATACGATATGATATTAATTTACCGCAACTTGGTTTCCAACCGGGGGCAGTACAGTCTGTAACACCAGTCACATTCCTATCAAATGATATATCTGCCCTCTACCCTTCCACTGATATATGGCACTCACGAATAATTATGCAGTATTGGCATGTTAATGATTCCATCTGGCTTGGGATATGAAGTACTGACGGGCTACTGTGATGTAATGAACACCGGAGTTCCACACAAAGCTGGAGAATGATAAAACTGGATTTTTTTATTTATTATTATTTTTTATTTTATGTATTTCAACCCTCATCATGCTTCATTACAATAAGCAATAATACATGCTATTGTATTATTTCATTCCTGTTGTTAATGTTGGTTAATTTGATCGTTAGAACGGTTTAACTTTTCAAGGTCCTTTGAGTTTATGTAACTTGTTAATTGCTTCAGATTCTTGTTCGTTAGTTCACTTTTACTCACTGGCCAGTTGTCTGCCTTAAGGACACTCTTCTTCAGAATTTCTCTTTCGTTCTTTAGCCTTCTGCACTGGAATATCAGATGGTCTACTGTTTGCATGGGCACTCTGGACTTCCTATAATTTGTAATCGATGCATGTAAGGTCGAATATTTCCATGGCCGGTCATAATTGTTGTTACATTTGGGCAGATAATGAACACCAGAATGAAAATAGGATAGATGATATGTAAAGTTGATCACTACATATAAGTAGAGAGATAAAACTGGGTATACAGACTAGATTTGACGTTGGCAGAATCCTGTTGGAGAAGTTAGTGGTTTGTCCAGATACTCAAAAATGTAAACGAATTTTGTGGCGTAAACATTTGTAACCATGTAAAAACTAACCCTATCCTTGATCCTTTAGCTCAGCCAGATGAATCTAGTCCACACACTCACATTCCAGTTATTTAAATCCAGTTTTAATATTATACTTTCATTTACGTTAAGGTCATTTATTTAGATATGTCCTTGCGCCTTTTCAGCCACAGGTCTGCCTGTATTTATCTTGTTTCTCCTTCGTTGAAGATGTTTCAATTATACTTGAAACTCACAAACAATGTGGTATTTTACTCTTGTATTGTAGCAAATTAAGCGAACTTGGTGCACAGTTTTTCTTAGTATGTTCATTTCTTTTCTCTACATATTTCCGGCGACTATGTGCCCATCATCAGGAGAAACAACTGTATATATGCGACACTTGTTACATGTTATTCTGTGTGGGTGACTGTCTGATATGCAGGGTGGAACAAGTAACAAGTGTCGCATAAATACAATTGTTTTTCCTGATAATGGGCACATAATTCCCCGAAACATGTACAGAAAAGAAATAAACATCATCATCATCTTCCTCCATGGATTAGGTCGTTTGACCTGTTCCGACATGGACGCATTGCCATCGTTTCCTGCTGCGTCCACGGTCTGTTCTTCCTCGCGGTTTGTAGTTGAGGGCGTGTTTCGGCAGTCTGGTGTTGTCCATTCTTTCAAGGTGGTTGATCCCATTTTGTTTGTATTTGAGAAATAAACATACTAAGAAAAATTTGCACCAGGTTGTCTTTATTTCCAATATTATACAAGGATGCGCTGTCGACAAAACATTAAAAACATAAAACACTGTTTTATTGTCTTTTGTAATGAATTAAATAATCAACCTTTCATTAAACTTTAAAAAGCCGTTGGGAATTTAAGAATACATAACTTACTTACGTAAACGTAAAGGTTGTATGGGTGGCGTAATGTTCAGCTCCACTCATTCTTAGCTTCGGCACTAGACAGCAGTGAGAGGTCAGTTTTACAAATCGCACACCCCCCCCCCATCTCCCCATTACCCACTGAACACGACGCTTGATGGTCTCTAGAGCCAGTCATGGCGTTTCGGAGAACGGAAACTCGACGCTCAGCCTGGAGTCGAAAGCCGAAACGTCGATTCCACATGCTAGTCACTACACTTAGTGACATCTGAAAGTGACGCATCGTCCGTAAATAAGCCCAGGTCACCCTACCCCCCAGAGAGCAAAGTTTGTTGGTAACCTTAAGATTAAGCTCTTATTTCGATTTGACCCCGCGTATTGTGGTGGATATATAGCAATGTTCATAAGGTGAATGTTGCAGGTTGGAAATGCCCTGAAAATGGACATGGGAAGTTCTTCAGAAGTGACGGTGTCTCTCTAACCGGATATACGGCGTTAGGGCGCATTCACACCGAGCGAGTGGCGTTTTAGTGACATCTCGGATGGCACTGCCACGGGGCAGTGTGGACTACATGCCACTGATCCACCAAATGCCGCGCGACGTCGTAAGATCAAGGCCAGGCGTTCCCAGACACTGTCTGTAACTTCAAAGAAACCCCAAATGGTTTAAAATCACGAACATGGACTTCAGAATTCACTGTGCACAGGTTACCGTAAGAGTCACTGTAGATCACTCGTCATTCTTCTGCAACTCTTGTAATCGTTCCCTTGTCGATGAAATGTAAATTTTTTAGAACGAGTTCGGTCAAGTCAAATACATAATCTCTGCAAATACAGTAACCTTGCGACAGCTAGAAGCAGGTCTTTCGTTAAAGATCGGAAAACAAACTCTGTAAAATTCACTCTGCAAATTCCTGAGGCCTAATTATTGGGTGGCGCCGCCAAACGAAGTTCTGCGAAGCCAGAAGACAGTCGCGAAAGCTTTCCCCAGATTGGCCAGAAAGTCATCACAAGCCAGTAAAAGCCAGGGGCATTCAACTGGTATTCGTAACAGAATCACTACATGCACCTCGCTCAGTGCCGGTGGAACCTTACATAACAAAATACAATAATATGACTCACAGTCATCAGAATTTCAAATAATTTTCCAAAGAATGTTCCCAATTTGTTACACCAACAACAGAACAGAACCGGTCTTTAATGACGCTCTAATCTTTTACTTGATACTTGTCCCGTACGGCTCCTAGTCCGACCGCTAGCGACTTACTTAAGAACTTTCGTGGTTTTCGTCAGCCTTTCCTAAAAATAAAATATATGTTACCTATAACAGGTGGGCCGGGTAGCTCAGTCAGTATAGTGACTGACTACGGGCTGGACGGTCCGGGATCGACTTCCGGTTGGGACGAGATATTTCGAACGTCCAGACCGTTCCTAGGGCCCACACAGCCCCTGTAAAATGGGTACCGGGTCTTTCCTGCGGGTAAAATGCGGCTGGGGCGTGCTGCTGACCACTCGCCATATCCTAGTGTTGTGGTCATGGAAGAGTAGAGCTATACCTCTACCCACTCTCTGGGCCACACCGGGCCTGCAACGGGATCGCTTTAAACTTCACCTTTAACAGGTTTCCATTCGAATGTCCTCATTTCATCACTCGTCCATTATCGAGTTACTGGCCTGTCGTTATGTAAGGGGAGCTAGAGAAAGTAAAGATACATAGGCAATATATTTTTTTAAACTTATTAAAGAATCGAGTTAAAACCTCTTAACACATAACTTAAGCTGTTTTTAAACAAAATCACGACCTTTGTCAAGACATTTGTTTAGCCTGCGCGCGTGTTTACTCATTCTGACGTCACAGAACTCTGCCAACTGCGCACGAAACCGCGTGGTCACTTCCTTTCTTTCACTTCCCCGTCTTCGTGAAATTTCTGGCCGACCTCATGATTCTTTTAAATGCAGAGATAAAGGGAAATTTGAGTAGGCTAGACACGACAGTGTCGCCACCTTAATAGCCCTGATTTCTCTCCCCTCCATTTTGAATATTTAATATCTGGATTGCAGATTTAATAATTGTCTAACAAGATGCGACTTATTCAGGTCATTACATTTCTGTAGGCAGCTCTACTGATCAGTTCCAACTCAACAACGAGAACCGATGATATTATATCCGGTTAATCAATACCAGAAGCTGAAATTACAGTTTTACCAGCTCCTGATGATGGGTGTCAACACCCGAAACATGTAGAGTTGCCTACAGAAATGTAATGAACCGAATAAGTCGCATCTTGTTGGACAGTTATTAAATTCGATTCACGATGCAAGGACCCATGTATATAAAATTCTGGATTACACTCTTAAAACACGGGATTTTTATTCAAGAGTAACCGTGGAATATTTCTAAAGTGTAGTAAATTGTTATCGTGATAAGTGGGTTCCTGTTACATTGTCACGGTGCGTCTCAGGTTAAGGGTGAATAATATACCCTTCACATATGGAGGGTAGCAGCGAATATATTGAATTAGCAGTAGCTAAGGGCTGAGAATGCTTGGTGTACAAGATGGGGCGGGCTAGAGACTAACAGTTCCTTACCACAGGCGATTAGCATAAGACGACAAGACAGACGAAGCCTAAGACTCGGCCCGATATTATTCGGGAGATCTAACACAAACAAACAAGTTGGGCCGGACACGTAGAACTTATGGACGAGTTGCGAAGGGTGTACAATATTTTGGTGGGGCACCCGAGACAAAGAGACTGTTCGGAAGAACCAGGCTTGTATGTGAGAATAATATTAAAAAGGATCATACAGAAAGGAGACAGGAGCATGTGCACTAAACAAATCTGCTGAGCTCTTGTGAATGTGGTAATGAAATGCACGAAAATTTTTGAACTACTGAGTAACTCTTAGCTTTAAAAAAAAACCTGCATGGAATTATTTACTTAGTATTTATTACCAAAGTCTATTTAAAATTCGTTCTTAACTTTATAAATAACATCAAAATGCGACTTTCATTCCCGAATACTAGCCATCTTTAATCTTCCACGTCTCTCCATTCATAAATTTTTATTGACAAGGAGAAAAGATAAAATACTCTTAATTCAGTACAATAGGAAAATGAAGTACATCATACATAATGAAGGTTTCAGCCCACTACTATTGTAACTGGGACACATCGGCTCATTTGTGGAATTTGTGGGATTGTCTGTTGGCGATGTGGTATCCGAGTGTAGGCTGAACCACTACACTCGGATACCACATCGCCAACAGACAATCCCGGTACATAATATCAGCACGCCTCAAGTCAGCCTACACAACACAACAAGTACTAGCTAGCTCCTGAAGATGGACGTATTAACGTCTGAAACATGTTGAGCAATATATAATAAAGCAAGTGTCATCTAGTTGGTCAA
>Ga0136643_10012455_pt1 | contig 12672 bp, 7 predicted proteins | sample TergutLab28metaG_FD_96883 | JGI IMG/M metagenome (GOLD analysis project Ga0136643, IMG submission 96883) | Labiotermes labralis P1 segment gut microbial communities from Petit-Saut dam, French Guiana - Lab288 P1 (version 3) (version 3) | ecosystem: Host-associated > Arthropoda: Insects >...
CACTTGGTTAAAATAATTCCTACAACTCCTACATGTTTCAGTCTGTCAAGACCATCTTCAGGGAGTTTTGTTTTGCCTTATTTTGAAGTTGCTAATGCTTCTATGCTTAAAACTCCCTGAAGATGGTCTTGACAGACTGTAACATGTAGGAGTTGTAGGAAGTATTTTAACCATGTGACGTGTTTTAATGTATAAATAAGATTTTAGAATCACACATTGGTGCAATTAGTTGGTTATATTTTAATAAAATTGAATTATTGCACGGTAAAAACATGAAAATAATTTAGAGCATTATTAATATATAAAGTAATACACAGTTCGCAACATGTGAATTACCGCTGCAAACATGGGCTCTCCCGGTAGGACCGATTCCCATCAGAATATCAGCGAAACCTAACATTATGTGAGGCAAAACCTTAGCCTAAACACACGTGTTGAGTCAAGACATAAAGAACACATCAGTCACCAGTATAAATAAACCCAACATAGACGAAGGGTACTCGCATTTACAGCACGGCGTGTTCCTATAAACTCCGGCGTAAACTTGATAGTCCTAAATCGGATCACATTTCCCCAAAAGCACACTGCTGCAGACTGCGATGTCCTTCCTGATAACGCACTAAAACACTTCTTCAAAACAATGAGTATATATGAAATTATGTCATTTTGCAAAGTTTTAGGCATCTACGTGTCACGACGGTAGTCCATCAGATCTAAACATTTACAAGTCTTCAGTGCAAGGCCGAGAGAATTAATCGAGGATCAGCGTAGGATTTCAGTTAGCAGCAGCCGTTTATCCCTTTAAGACCACATCAGGAACAGCCGTAAACGCATCTAGCCACTTATCTCCTTCTAAGGAAATTGTCTTCAAAGAGTGGTGCTTAGGTGAAACAGCGGCTTTACCATGTTCGTATTAGATAAATGTAACACAAGTTCATTAATATCATTCCGTGTGAAATCCAATTCGAAAATGAGTGTAAGGGCAAGAGGAGGGAGATTCCATTCATAATTATTTGATTTGCAGGTTGGTCACGGCTCTTTTACTGCTGGTAAGAGCAGACTGACAGACCAATGGACTGACAAAATAGTTCCCTGGTATTAGAAACCTATAATACAATACTAATATCTGAACCTATTACTGGTCTCTACCTTCAGTTATCAGAATAACGATTACAATATCTGAGTCTATTGGTCTATGATACCTTTCAATATCATCAGTGCCTTCTCATGTTCGTCTCTGTGTTCCAAGAGACCGATTTCCTGCAGGTAAACACAAACATTCTGTACATATTTCTTATTTCTCCAAAATTAAGGAGATTAATCTTGCTTTATTTAATTAATCTAAAATCGTAGCAGAAATTTGAAACCATGCCTAACACGAAACAACACGATTAATTGATTTCTCTAGAATAAAAATTCTTACGATTGCAAATACATGTGATTGGATAATTGCTACTGCTGCTTCTAGAATTAATAGAAGAATATGCGCAGTGATTAGTACGGTTAGTAATGTGTGTCTTATTGATGGTCCGTTGTTTCCTAGTAGTGTTAATAATAAGTGTCCTGCAATTATATTTGCGGTCAGACGTACTGCTAATGTTCCTGGTCGGATTAGGTTTCTAATTGTTTCAATAATAACTATAAATGGTATTAGCATAGTTGGTGTGCCTTGGGGCGCTAAATTCTCGAATATATGGTTGGTATTTTTGACTCATCCAAATAATATAAATCTCATTCATAAAGGTAGCACTATTCGATTAATTTGTGAGGTAAAGAGTACAACTTACGAAGCTCATTTTCATGTACGTTTCTCGGTTATCACACAGTCCGGCCCCTCATGCTCTAACATACAGCCCTTCTTCTCAGCTCACAGTCAGAGGGAAACAACAACAGTCAGTAATTTTACCTGATACAGTGTCACATTACAGAAGAGAGCTTGTCTTCTGATTTGTAAAAATGATATCAGGAGATAAAGTTCAGAGCTGAACTCTAACAAGAACTTCCCGAAAGTATCGTTGTAAATAAGCCGTCACTGCACTTTCCCTATATGACAAATGTCTTTCTTATCTACCAGATATATTTACGCAATTTTCCATCATCTTCATGAATGTATTTTCTTTGGAATTCCGATTCTAAGTACTTGTCATTTCTGTTTATCTCATGCGGAAATTGGTTACTTTTCTTAGTATGCGTCTACATTAGTGTTTCTCAACCTTTGTGAGACCGCAGCCCGGTAAATTCTTTTTCCATAAGACGAGGGCCCGGTCCCAACAGACTTACTCGTAAATACCTTTTCATTTTTTTTTTAAATTCGTACATTAAACTGACATAAGTATTAATAATTAATTATGGCATAATCATAAGGATTATTAGTACACTTATGTATACGGTGTATATATACATAGGTGTACTAATACTCTTTATGATTATGCCATAATTAATTATTAATTCTTATGTTAGTTTAATATATGAATTTTAAAAAAATGAAAAGGTATTTACGAGTAAATCTGTTAGGACCGCGGCCCAGCGGTTGCGAAACACTGGTCTATATAAAACAGGCACGTAATACACCACACATCCCATACCCTGTCATACTTCATCCACCTGCCTATGAAGATGGAAATGATAGTGTTCCGAAACGTCGGATATTAGAACTCAGACGCCTGGGAATTACCCAAAAGAAAACACATTACATATAGAACACGGCGAAAGCTTAAAATCAAGGACGTAAAACAGTGTTTTGGAAAGTAGACGCAACTGCAGAACTTTTCAAGCCACTATAATTTCGTAGCCCTCCCGACTTAAATTCAGTAGTAACCAATTTCATGTTTTGTTTACATGTAAAATAACCACTGCCACCGGGTAACAACCCAACTGCAGTAAATAAATGTTATTATTATTAACCTTATTCTTATCTTTACTTTAAACACACATTCCTCTTCTTTTATAATTACATTTGATCACAAAATATAACCTACTCCGCTAATCAACTGAGCAAATGTTGTTAACACTCAAAGAACTGTTTTCTGCACTCCCTTTTTTCAGACGCGGCGGGTGTCGATCGAGTAGGTAGTGGATTTAGTAGAGACCTGTAACAGACAGTTGGGATTAACACGTCACAGAAATCAGTCAACCGAGAGGTGTACAAATTTCGGATGCCAGGTCGCCCGTTTGACATTTTGTACTGTGGGGCCTAATAAATATGGGTACGAAGTGTAAAACTTGCTACTGGCGCTTGGAATTTTGAGGTGGCTACTTGACTTGTCGCAAACTTGTGCACTCCTGACTTAATCGGTATTATATTTAAAGATATATTTCCTATCACGCAGTAAACACACTCCGTCTCAGTTATAAAAACTAATCAGTTAATGTTGTAGATGTCAATAATCGCTGTTTTCCTGGGTTCTACATGGGACCGCGGTAGCACAGTGGTTAAGGTGCTGTGCTACAAATCGTAAGGTCGCTGGTTCGATTCCAGATTATGTCATTGGAACTTTTCATTGACATAATCCTTCCGATCGCACTACGGACATGGGGTCGACTCAGCTTCTAACAGAAATGAGTACCAGGAGTATTCCCTGCTGGTAAAGGCGGCCGGTGCGTAAGGCTGACAACTGTTCCACCATCCTGTGCCGTTGTCATGTAATCTGGAAACCTTTACTTCCTGGAAACCTCTGGGCCACTCCAGGCCTGTAACGGGACTGTTTTTACCTGGGTTCTACATAAAAAACAGAAATACGCTCTGTGGACAACACGTAAAATCTTGGATGATAAAACTCTTCTTATATGTAGCAATCACTTGGCTTGAACGTAGTGAGGGGGCATGTGGGTAAATCAGGTAACAGCTGTGAATGAGTCACGCACGGTGCGTGCTTGCATTGTGTCACTAATCTCTCACATGGCTTTCATCATTTTCAATTTCGCAGTTTTAACGTAAGGAAAAAGGCAGGTGACTAGACTGAAATTATTAGAGTAAACACGCCGTTTATTTGTCTTGTGAGGTCACAGCATACTATCGGACTGATACGGTGTTATCAATACGTCAGGAGGGATTGTGTAAAATCCCATTGTTAGCGAAACAGTGGGCTATTAGAACTTGACCTAGACAGGGCATCAGATACAGCACATAGTACAATTGCTTCAGATAACTACACCTGCAGACAGGGACAATGTAAGCTCCGGTATTTTTGTAGAGATAAGCTGAAATAGACGGTAATGATTATGAAAAATTACCATTCTCAGGGATGCGAAACCGTTTTGTAGTTGGTCATCAGCTTTTGGTAGGAGCGTCCTGCCTCAACTTTCAGGGTCCTAATGACGGAGGGAGCACCTTCGCTATATTACATTCCCCCACAGGGATGGCCACGACCGCAGCTCGAGCACGTCACTGATACTGGTTTGCGCAATTGGAAGTGTAAAAAATAATTACCCAAATCTCTCACAACGGACTCTTGAAAACAGACCACTATAGCACGGAGTGGATTCCCCAGCAAACAGTTTTCTTGAGTTACTACCAGGAAGCGCTGGCTGCGTTCTTTCCGGCAGTGATCACTGTTGCTACCGTACGTTTGACTTGAAGAATAAACGTATTGCTTTTAGCTAAGTTGTTTCCTAAAGTGGGGCCCTGAAACTCGTCTATTTGGGCACCCCTGTGTTATCACATCAAAGCCGACAGTAATTTTCATAGCCTGAAATATCCGCCCCATGGCCATGGTAATATATCTGAAACACACACACAAACACACACACACACATTTCGAAATAAAGTTTTATAGCCTGAACTTTCCAGGATAATTGTTAAAAATTCCTGACTGGTATTTGGAAGGTCGAGGGTCTGAATATCGGCACAGACGCAGACATGACGTGTTTCTCTTGAAGTTTGGAAAGATATGATAGTGGCGTGTTTAAAATTAACGCACACTGAATTTATCTGGAAATATCATACTGTGGATGCTCACAGAAGAACCCCGTCAGGATATCCGGTAACCTCTCTGAAATTTCAAGAGTGTGCTCCTCGAAAATAAGTATAAAGATTTGACTCGTCTTTAAGGGACACAGTAGCTTATTGATGGACAACAACCCTACAAGGCAAAGTGATTATATGACGGTTGCAATGTATGATGCTGCCAGAATTCTCATAAAATAAAACGCTGTATTACTGGCTCAATATATGTTTTAAAAGTAAAATAATTCTGTATTTGGTACGCATTGTCTTCATATGTTTGTTACAAATTTCAGAAAAAGCATAAGCTGTTTTAAAAAACATTAACCAGCTGATCTTTGTGCTGGAGAAACAGTGTATTTTCTGAATGTTTGGTAATAACAATAATAATAATAACAGTTAACTGCAATTGGGTTGTCAACCGGTGGCAGTGGTTATTTTACATGTATACAAAATATGAAATTGGGTACTAATAAATTTAAGTCGGGAGGGCTACATGAGAAGCATGTAGTGACAACTTGGAATCTTGGGAACTGTCTCAGCATTTGCTTATAGACACAGGGAAACCAAGAAAAACCCGTGTCGAGGTGGCCGGTCGCAGGACCTTCCGAATACTGACTTCTAGCCAGCAGTCCGGCATCTAAAGTAAAAACGGCAATACGCACATAGTACAACAAATACACATTCGATGACAACAATACACACAAGACAACTACAACAATACACACAAGAAAATTAACAACAATACACACAAGACATTTTAGATTACAACACGTACAGAACAGCATCAGAATTCGAAGATTAAGGACGCCAAGAAGTTTTCCCTCGTAAACACACCCAGTGTTTTTTATAATACAATTAATTTTTATCTTTCATATGCCAACATATAATTGTGTACATTCTCATTCTTTGCAGGGGAATCCCAAACTTAAAGACATCCGTGGTGTTAGAATACGCAATAGCTGACTGTAACTTCCTGCAAAAGGAATTTGGTTCCATCTCCACAGCCACGTCTGTACTGTGATTCAGTTCTGCCTTTACGTTCCATTCCTTAAAAGCACCTAAATGAAATTTGTTAACGGGTAAAGAATTCATCGTAGAGGGTGGGATTTATCAATAACTGCTGACAAGTACTCAAACGGTCAAGTCATTCCTTGTCATTCACAACTTAAACTTTGACCACTGTCAACATTAAAGTTCATTAACACATTGAGTTCCAGATTCTGAAAAACTATTCCCTTCAGATGCATCTCATTATATATTCACCTCCCTCATTCCGTTTCCCATGGTGTCTGCTGTTGACCAGATTTCTAACCGCAATTCCACATGTATTCTTCTCATCTCTTTTCGTCTCATAGCGTTAATTGTCAGATACATTCCAGTTCTATTGCCATAATCGTTTAAGCCTAGTAAAAATGTAAAGCAGTCCCGTTACAGGCCTGGAGTGGCCCAGAGGGTTCCAGGGAGTTAAGGTTCCCAGATTTCGTGACAACACAACATGGTGGTAAGGTTGTCAACCTTACGCACCGGCCGCCTTTACCCCCGGGAAATACTCCTGGTACTCATTTCTAACAGAGGCTGAGTCGACTCCAGGGACATAGTGCGATCAGAAGGATTTTATGTCAATGAAAAATCCAATGACACCAGCTGGATCAAACCAGCGACCTTCCGATTTGTAGCACAGCATCTTAACCACTGTGCTACCGCGGTCCCCCCTGTTTAAGCCTAGTAGTTACCATATATACCGCCAGTTTCAACCCCAGAATTGTATTTTGTCTACAAAATTTTCTGTATGATTCTTCCAATCAAAGCATTATTTCCCTCTACACCACTCAAACATGTGTCTTTCTAATGGCAGCATACACTCCTCTCAGAGGTTCGAACCGAAATTTTGTATGCAACCTGGATTAATTTTGGTCTTCAAATGGTTAACCTAACAACAGTAGCCTATCCTGTACGTATAACCCACGAAGCTCCTCCTGATAGCAGAGCGCACAAAATGACTTTTCCACAGCCGACGGCATATTGCAACTGCAGCACTATCACGCACTCGCGTTTCAAATCTGCGCTGACATCTGAAGGCGCATATTAAAACCGCGTGAGCCTCTCTACTGTTTCCCATTTATTTAATAATGACGCATTTTAGAGAACGATATCTACCGAAATTTGAAGTTGCACCATTCATTTTGAATAACACTAAAAAAAACATCCGTTCTTATCCTGCCTACCGAAATAAAGGAATCTCACAGAATGCCAATTTCATGTGTCCCAGATTTTCCATGTGTGAGCATTTTGCCAACCTCAACATCGTTGAAGTTATCTGCGGTTTTTAATTTGTGTACTCACGGAAACGAAGAGGCGGAGTATCCCCACCAACAGATCCGCATTTGCTGGAGCAAGAGATAAAGGGCATCTAAAAATAGTTTCCTAGCTTCCGGATTGCTACTGCGGAGTGTCTGCTCAAGCAGAATTTATGTTTTATATGCCTTAATTTTAAACATGTTACTACGTCCTTCTCTATGATTTGTTGAACGGTATGGCGTCAACTAAATTAATTAATCTCTGTACAGGTGTTTATCACAAGTTCCCTTGTGACAAACATCTCTATAGAGAACACAAGTTGTACATTAGCTACACAAAAATACACCCAGTTTTCATGTAATTAAAAATGAATTTTATCGAATTTTTGTAGTGTATTATCTGATATTCAGTGACTGTACGGTAAGATGGAGACATTCTTTGTAACAACGAGTGGTTCACTTGTGCATTTTGACAAACTGTTTTCTGCGTTTTGACAAACTGTTTCGATTTCCTAATATTCTTGTAGTTTACCCTGATGTTGGTCGCGATGGCGATTGAAAAATGTTGGCGATAAGCAGCATGTGATAAATACATTTTACATAGCGCATTTGAGTTGAAATATACATTTTTATTTAGGCCACAGTATCCAGCGAGTTTCGATACTTCGATCTTCATGAGGGAATCATTTATCTTACGCAAATATGGAGAGCTTATATAGTATATATGTATTAACCGTAACAGAAGATGTAATAAAATGACGCATAACGTGGTATCAGGCTAAATAATTTGCGAACTCAGTAAGATGCAACAGGAACAATTTCAAAATGTTATTACGTATTCATCTTTCTTTCAGTGAAGAAGCTAGCTTTGGTTAGAGTTAGAAGGAACCGAGGTAATCCAAATTTTCAAATTTTCCACAACGACAATTACAGAGCTCTTCCAGAATGCATGTAATCTTTGGGTTTGGACACAGACACTTCTTCGTCATTTCATTAACCATTTAAATGCCAAATTAAATCCCATCTGCCATCTGCTGGTATTATTAGAAGCTCGCCATATTCTCTACGTTAGCAGGATATGGGTTAAATCAATAGCACAAAAAAGTTTAAAAACTCCTGCACCAAACATGCATACGTACGTACTTATGTACACAAACTGAATGATATACACAAGGTTGTAAGCGTTGAAATTGTATACGTCTATGTAGACATAAAGTGGAGGGATAATGTTCAATGATTCTGCAGGAATTAAGATGGGAGGTCGTGAAATGGGTTCATTTGACTTAGGATATGTAAAAGTGAGGGCTCTTGTGAAAATTTTAATGAGCATTTATTTACCAAATATTCTGGAAATTCTTTTTTACTAGCTGAGCAACTATTAGCTTCTCTGGAAGATCTTTGCCCATTGTAGTCAGATGCATGCATTCATACATACATACATACATACACACATACATACATACATACATACGTACGTACATACATTCATTCATTACATACATACATACATTCATTACATACATATATACCTACATATATTCATACATTCATTCATTACATACATACATATACATACATTCATTCATTACATACCTACATACATTCATTCATTACATACATACATACCTATATACATACATACATTCATTCATTACATACATTCATTCATTATATATATGCATACATACCTACATACATACGTACGTACGTACAGACATACATTCATTACATACATATATACATACATGCATACATACATTCATTCATTACATACATACATTCATTCATTCATTACATACATATTACATACATACATACATTCATTACATACATACATACATACATTCATTCATTACATACGTACATACATTCATTACAAACATACATACATTCATTCATTACATACATACATACCTATATACATACATACATACATACATTCATTCATTACATATATGCATACATACCTACATACGTACGTACGTACGTACATACAGACATACATTCATTACATATATATACACATACATGCATACATACATACATACATACATTCATTCATTACATACATACATACACACATACGTACGTACACAAAACACCATATCTACACGCGCACACGTACGTACTCAAAACTGCGGTCTGTACGGCGGAACTAGCTTGCAGTCTCCGGATTGTGCAGGGATATGCAACACGTACGGCTGGTTGCATAACCCCGTGCTGCAACCCAAAACTCACCCTCCACCGCGTCGCGTTCGTTCTCACTGAAAATCAATACGACGTACAGTAATAGTAGTGGGTACAACCCATGCCACTAAAAATTGGCACAAGAATCATTCGAACGCCAGCACAACTAGTACTTAGACTATAATGCAGTTTCTGTGTCTTGTGTACAGTTCCAAATGCTCAGCTTGCACAGATCACAGATGAATAGAGGAGTGTGGAACGTTAGTGGACGAATTGCGGCGTGAGGAAACCGATGTACTTAGAGAAAGTCCTGCCCCAGTGTTGCATTTTCCGTCACCAATCACATGTGGACTGGCCTGGGAACAACGCCGTGCCCCCGCAGTCTGACGCCTGCAACTAACCGCCTACGATATGGCACAGCCCATCTACCTTACTGTCTTTACATACTTCAAGGAATCATCTCTGCTTTCACTCACCCACTAGCTTGCCAATCAGGCCTGTGTACGGTCAGAATCCGTTTCGTTCAAATCATACCCCCAAACACAAACAACTCGATTTCCGTATCCATAAGGGTTTCCACGAAAACGCAAGCGTGTTGTATGCCATCGCACCTCAACCTCACTTACCTCCCCGCCAGCGCAATATCTTTTATTTCACGCTTCCGGTCAACATATCAGAGTCTATACCGTCCATAGTCGGATATCTGGTAGAAAGCGTAATAGTTTAATCAAGGTTCGCTCCCGGAATTTGTCTGGAAGAACTGAAGAGAAGAGCGGAAACTTCAGTGACGATAGCCGATGTTCCGGCCGAGACTCGAGCACCTCCTTAAAGCACTGCCGCTAGACTGACCCACTCAGTCATAACAGTATTATCTGGATCAAGGTTCTTGTCTCAAGTTCCGTGACCTGTCTAGGACCAACATTCTGGCCACAAATACCTTTTCTCTGCTCACGTGTTACTTTGCGTGGCTACGACAAGATATTCTAGTCACAGGTATCTCGTCATTGTTCCCATATTACTTCACCTCTTCAGGAACAAATATTCTGGAAAAAGGCTTTTCGTCTGTGGTCTTACGTTCCTTCACCTGTCTGCGACTAGATATTCTCTCGCAGAAGTACTGCCTCTACTCTGAAATTTCTTGACTGGTGGGACCAACTGTGCAGGTCACACTTTTTGGTCCCTGCTCCCACGTTACTTCACCCCTCTCATGGAGCACATACTCTGGTTACAGGCTTCACCTTTCTATTCTCTTGCTGCTTCACCACTCGAGGACCAGATACGCTAGTCATAGGCTTCACCTTTCTATTCTAATGATGCTTCGCCACTACTCGAGGACCCGATATGCTGGTCACAGCTTTTATTCATGTGATACCTTAAGAGACCTTTCAGGTCAGCTGCTTGTAGTCAAGCAGGGTCAGCGTGACTTCTTTAGCTGATAAAGTAGCAATGGAGCAGATATGCTTCGTGTTCAATGTTAAAAATCCAACCAGATGCAACAGTATGCAGATATTTATTTACTGCAAAGTCACACTGTACCAGTATTATGACCTGTACCGGAGGTTGCCGTTACAGTTTTTAGTACTCCTGATGATGGGTGCTTTGACACCCGAAACATGTAGAGTGACTTTGCAGTAAATAAATATCTGCATACTGTTGCATCTGGTTGGATTTTTATTAACTTTGAATTACGATGCACGGAAACATGAGTTAAAAAATAATGCTTCGCATTCTTAACCACCATTCCATCCATGCTGGTCCACCACAGTTCCTCATGACTGAGATGGACCAAAGCAGTCAGCACGACAAAATAAGACCTCTGCCCCCAGTTAGGGCCTCTGAAAGTAGACTGCCAATGAAGAAGTTCCACTTTTATTCCTCATTTTCTCAGACCAAGAAGTTCAGTTCTACAAACTGAAAAGACGTCTGAAACACTGCGACGTGTGACAGCACTCCCACGTGCCTAAATACTGCGCTGTAAGCCGTAGAAGAAAGATGAAGTAAAGTTGTGTGCATTTGTAATTTGTGCTTTAGAGGGTGGAAGGAGCGGGATGCAAGTATCAAGCTCCGACCGCCTTAATACCTGGGGTAAATATTCTTAGCACCTGTATAGGCTTCAAGTCTTCACTGACTCAGTGGCTAAGATGAAATTCCCAATACATCTACTCACCCTGTAAACCAGGCCGTCAAATTGCACGTTATAGAATTAAACTTTCTTTCGGGAAGAGCATACTTGTTTACACTTTGTCCATCGTCTTAATTCTTTATATAAAAAGAATATGGGAATGATTTGTGTTTCCCCCTTGAGGTCGAACCGACCTAAAGACACTACTGCCTTCTTGGGTCCATAGTTAGAGGTACTCATAACCTGGGTGGATATGTTTATTATCTCCTGCATTCCCTCGATCTTTTTCTTCTTCCTCAATGTTTCCATCTGTCTTCCACAGAGAGGATCAAGTCTGTTTAACATTCTTAGGCTTTGAATCGTCTTCTTATATATCCACCCACTTTGTAATCCGTCTATAATGAAAAAGAAGCCTAAGTGTTATCATGCTGTCATTCTGCTGAAGCAGGCCAGCCATTTTCCGGCAACTATCTACCCCTCCACAAACAGAATACACATTTCACTAATTCCTCTCGATTCCTCTACGTTTAATTGTGTCTGATCAAGTAGACCTACATCCACTGAGATTACTTAAAACTGTACCCACCTCTCCTGTAATATTACTGAAAATTCATCCAAGTTACAACTTAAAAAAAAGAGAGAGAATTAGGCAAATGTCATTAAAAGTTACAAACTTAACTCCGTCTTTTCTTGCAGTTTCGACGTTTGTTCGTTACTGCACACACTCCTTCATACTGATGGATTTTATACTTAATATTCGCTAAGGCTCGGCGTTAACAGCTAACACATTACACTAATACTACATTGAACACTGACGTGGCGTCGATATCACCCAACATTACATTTCCAGAGTTGGTCTGCACCCTTCTTGAGGTGACTGGCTTGTTAAATGCTATAGAATTTTATTTTGTTAGTCAAAAATCAGGAGCAACTCTGGTCCCCTAGTAGCTAGCATAATAGCCTATTGTCCAGAATACCCAAATTAGGTCAAAAATATTGCCTGTAATCTCAAAAAAAAAAAAAAAAAAAAAAAAAAAAAAAAAAAGCAAAAAAAAAAAGGAGGGAAAAAAAAACACATAAAAAAAAAAAAATACTAAAAAAACAACACACAAAAAAAACAA
>Ga0136643_10012456_pt1 | contig 12672 bp, 5 predicted proteins | sample TergutLab28metaG_FD_96883 | JGI IMG/M metagenome (GOLD analysis project Ga0136643, IMG submission 96883) | Labiotermes labralis P1 segment gut microbial communities from Petit-Saut dam, French Guiana - Lab288 P1 (version 3) (version 3) | ecosystem: Host-associated > Arthropoda: Insects >...
ACCAGTCGTCAGCTCCTGATGATGGGCACATAGTTGCCCGAAACATGTTGAGCAACTTATAAAGGAGAAAATAAAACATTACACAAAAGTGACATCTAGTTGGTTTGTTATCCACACTGAATTGCGATGCATGGTCAACCACATATCAGATTTCGAACATTCGACTTACGCACTACACAATACCAGCACGTGGCATCCAAGTCCTACTACAGAAATAACCGAGTTTTTATCACCAGTACTACGGAACGGGAAGTTCCACCTCAGTGGATTAGTGCACACGCTGATAAAGAGCAAGTATAACGTAATAGTACAGGCCGTCAACGTCGTCAAAATTGGAATACGTTGAAAAAAAATGCGTAGAACACAGCGCATAATCCCATATGAACCCACCAAGCCCTTAAAACATTACAAACGATCCCCTCATGCACTCTTATACAACCTGGGACCAGTGTATCTACAGTTGACAGTATTAGCTTAGATCCACCCCTGCTCGAGTATTATAATTACACAACATTTAAAAAATTTTAATGTATTACATCATTTAATCAATAATAATTAATTTTTAAGTAATACATAACGACAATGTAAACCATGGGATCCCATCGATACAGGGACCATATGTACCTTAATCGATACCAACCTTTTTGTAAGCCTGATGATGGCCAAACAGGGCCAAAACATGTTGCTCATTTAACCAATTGTAGACTAGCAACTGCTAATTGTATGTTGTATAAAGATGGCTCAATTTAATAAAACTCGTTATATATACACAACGGGATGGAAACAGTCCAATTCATGGAAACCTAAAGCTACAAACATACACTCACAGTATGTAACACTTACTGCTTTTCCACTGCAACTATGGTTGCACAAATGCACCTTATTGTTAGCATATCATTTTCATTCCGTGGATCCTTACAGGATTACAAAATACCTATGCATATGGAAATAGTCATATTTGCTTATGAAATCAAGAATTTTAGCAACTAGGCCTAATACGATATTTGAGGATTTAACATACTATAAATTATTTTAGTATAACAAATAATAACATAAAAACACCTATTAAAAGGATACAGTACTGACTGGACAAAAAATAATATACTACATCCCTGCATAACAGATAAAGATTGATGCAATAATGTAGTTACATTATAGACACAACACAATCTAAAACACAGATTATGATTCCAAACAGTTAATTTTGTTTCCTTTGTTGCATGGTTTTAGTAGCTGTATGGTTTGGTATGCATTTCCATATTCATGTTTATTGTTTAGAAAGTTAATTGCATATGTTGAGGTTGGGTTATTTGTTTTGATGTATCTTGTTTGTTTGCGAGGTATTCCTATTGATCTCCAGTATGGCCAGTGTACGAATTATTACATGTTTTGTATTTTAATTTATATATGCTGTTAAGAGTTTATTTTATTTAGTGGTATTCTATTGCAGAGATGGTTGTATATGGTGTTGCTAGTTTGAAAGGCTACAATCAAGTTAGTATTTTTGAATAAACTGGTTACCTTATGTTTAAATGGAATGTGATATGTGAAAGTGACCCTTTTTTTGTCGTATTTGTGAGAGAGTGACTTTTTCTTTGTGTTTTAAGTAGTATTTTGTTCCTTAGCTTACGAATAATTTGTAACGGAAATCCATTATATTTAGCTACAGTGAGAATAATGTTCCATTCTTGTTGTTTTGCTTGTCCTGTGATTGGTAGTGTCATCATACTGTTTACGTAGAAGTTGTATGCAGCTAGTTTATGTTCTATGGATGGCTGGATGTGTGATGTGTAGTAGTGCCTGTTTGTGTGAGTTTTCTGTTAAAACCTAGGTGTAGATCATTACTGTTTCTCTCGATGGAGAGGTCCAAGTGGGTTATGTTGCTGTTTTCCTCTTTTGTTAAATTCTGAATATTTATGTATATTATTCATGTAATTGGTGATTAGTTCTTCGTTAATTTTATTTTGGTCAAATATGATTGATGTCATCTACATTATAGTATGATATTTCTCCATTCTCCATTGAAAGTCTGATTGTTGGTTCGTCAAAGAATTGGAGGTAAATTTTGGCCTGGGAGCTTGATATAGGTGAACCCATAGTTATGCCTTTTGTGGGTTTAAAGTATGTCTCATTGTACACGAAGTAATTTTGATTTAGAATCACCCTAATGATTTCCAAGGTTTGTTATATTACTATAGTTTGATGTTTCGCTTAGCCAGAATTTCGTGATGTTAATTATATTTTGTATAGGTAAGTTGACATATAGTTCATTTATGTCCATTATACATTTATTGCCTGGCTTGTATTTACCAATATACATGTATGTGGTTTACTGACCAGCAAAATTTGATGCTTGATATTGCATCACACACATACAACCATGGAGGTAAGTAACAAGTGAACAGAGAAATCCTATATGAATGAATTACAATGAAAGTACATAGCAATACATGTAACAAGTCACGTGTGACAACAATAAGACACAGTGAGTACAACATAAAAGCAATGACAGAATATATCACAAAACACCGATGATTAATTAGATTAGTGACTGGGTTTGAACCCTTTCAGTCCTGATGCACCTAGGCCTTTAGCTGGGCCCTTTGTGCCCCATAATCTGATGCCAAGTCATGGTAGCCCTGTTCTTCTACTGAAGTTCCAGATGGCCCCCAGACTTAGATACTCTTAACATCCTCTGGGTCCAAGAAATCGAGCCAAGAAATATATGTCCGAGTGAAGCCAAAGCTTTGCACTAATACAAAATGTGGGCTGAGGTTTCCTCCTCTGCCCCACACCTCCTACATAAGGGGCTATTGGTCAGCCCCATTGAGTAAAATGTCTTCTCAGGGTGTTACATCCAAGTAAGAGGCCGAAAAAACCCTGGATTGTGTCCTGTTACAGGACAATCGTCTGTTATTTACAGTTGGACTAAGGCCTGAAATCAGTTTTCAAGCCTTTCTCTGGGTACTGATAAGACCTAGCTTGCAGAGTTCCTAGTAAAGGAGCCCTCCGTCTAAGTTCCCCTCACAGAGCTCCTAGAGACAGACGCTCCGTTTATCCAGCACTCTTTCACTGTCTCACAAAGTCCCTGGTAAACAACCCTCCACCAACTTTCCCAACGGGGTGCCTGTGGAGAACTGCCGACATCCAGAGCCTTTATTTTTTTAAACATATCTCTCAGATTCCCCAATAAACAAGGCCTCCTGATAAATCAAAATCTGACCTTTCTCTCCAAGTTCCCGGTAATGCAGCATCCCCTCCCTAGTCCCCTATCGGGGCTCCTTAGGAGAAAGATGCCCCTTTCCAGCACCTTCCTTTACATATCCTTGGGCCCCAAGTAAAGCAGCCCCACCTCCAAGTTCCCCTCACAGAGCTACCACGTAGAGGGACACTCCAATTCCAGAGCCCTCTTTTACCCTTTCTCAAAATCCCTGGTAAACAAACTTCCGATTCAGGTCCCCCAACGGAGCCCCTCTCGAGAGAGAGATGTTTCCAGAACCTTCTTCTACGCGTCGCTCGGAGCCCCGGGGAAAAAAGAAGTCTCCTGACAAAATTCACTTTTCAAAGTCCCCAGTAAAGGAGCCCCTTTCAATGTTCCCGAACAGGGCCTCTGTGGAGAGAGATGCTCTGTCTCCAGACCTAATGGCTTATTCATTCATTCATTCATATCTCTCAGGGTTCCCCAGTTATGAAGCTCTCCCATGAAATTGGGGTGCAGCCTGGATCCCCAAGGGAAACACTGATGGATGATGATGGTGATGCATAGTTGGCAGGAAAACACATGCACCAATGAATGGGACATTTAATAAGTGGAGATGACTGGTAAATACAACACACCACCTTGATAATGGTCACAAGAGTGACCAAAACATGTAGGTGAAGAATAATAATGTGACTGCACATATTTATAAATGTGCATTTGTTGGTTCATTATGTAAGTATATAAAATATGAAATTCTTGACATTACACAGTAACTTGCCCATCTGTTGGATAATTGTGTGTCCACATGAACAAAGATTTCACTTACAGCATTCAAAAAGCCCCTACTGAAAAACATTTGTGGATGTGAAATATATATACTTGGGGGAGGGGGGAACTGAATAGACATAACGAATAATTACATGTAAGAAAGGAAAAATTTCAAAGTGACTTCTTTTGATCACAGGAATTTGCATTCAAATTTGTAACTTCTACATGTTTTGAATTGTATTTCCTTGGGTGCATCCATTGGGTCATGTCATATGTCAAAAAGAGTTTATATAACATAGGTAAAAGGTAAATCTGGACCTCTCCTAATGGGAAGACTCACAATCAGATTGATCATGTATTAATGAATAGAGGTTGAGTGTAGGAAGATTCAATCTCAAAAAGCTAAGTGAGTCAGAAATTAGGAAACAGTACGATTACAATCTCAGGTTTGCAGCTTTGAAGAACTTAAATGATAGCTAGGACATAAACAGGGCTTGGGAAAAGATCAAAGAGAATATACAACTCTCAGCTATAAGTCTATGTCAGTGTGAATGGAAGCAGGCTAAAATGCAGTGGTTTTAGGTTCCAAACCAAAGTAACATAATCTGAGCAATGTAAAATGTGAAGCTAGTATACATTTCAGGAACAAAAAGAGGGAATATATGAAAACTATATTTAATGAACTTGAAAGGAACAGTATGAACAAGAATAGCAGACTTGTACAGTGGCATTAATTACTCTAAAGAAGGGTTACCAGCCTAGAACTAATAAAATAAATGATGAGAAGGGACAGCAGAACTGATTAAGGCAGGAAGTAGGACAAATTGTTCCAAAATCCATAAACATATTAATTCCAATTAGAATAAGAAGGAATTACCTGAGCAGTGGTAGGAGTCAGTTAATGTACCTATTTATAAAAATATTTTGTAATATTCGATCCTTCTTAATAAGGACTAAGAATGCAAATGGAGTACTCTGTGATGCTGTGCACAGCCTATACCCAGATGTTATTCTCTTTCAAATTATCATACTTATCACAGTCCAATCTTCAATATACTTTCACTTCACTGCCTTGCATTTACACTGTTTTGTGTCTAACACATGCATTATGACATAATTATATAGACAAACCACAAAGTCATGACCACCCAAAGATACATCACCAGACAAAGAAAGTGTAAGTGATAGGCAGTGGACCAGAATAGTAGTGCATGCTTGTGGTTTAAAACTGAAATGGCCACAATTCAAGAGTAATTAAAAAACCTCCAACAGCAATTGAAAACTTAAACAATAAATACAAACAGAAAGTGAAAATGTTCAAATTTCCATACAGCTTGAAAATGTATAAAACTCCACTACAGGTTAAGAAACAAAATCAAATACGAGTGAAATTTTGAAGTCCAATGCAGAACAAAAATTTAAATAACACTAATAGAGCTTTAAAATATGGACTCCTGGAGAGCTTCAAAATTTAAAAACCAAACTCAAACAAACAAACATTTAAAAAATGCCTTCAAGCTGTCAACAAAGTACATAATAAATCCTCCTCATCTGCCTTTTCACTGCCACTCCAAAGTGGTGACAGTAAAATTGCAATAAATAATGTAGCTTAAAACAGACAACTGAACATTTCCTGTGTATCAGGAAAATAAACCAACAAGGTACATTATATCCATTTATTTACTACCAATCAGGGATCACATTTGCAACTACTAAAAGCTTTCAAGAATATTATATGTTCAAATTTTAAATGTAAATGAAGTATAATGATTTAACATTCTTAATTCCAGGCACTGTGATTCAATTATTCATTTACAATACTAACAAATGCACAACTAATAAACATAACAATGCAATTCATTTACTACCACATTTTTTGGCTGTACTCCACCATCTAAAGGGAGTCTATATACCAATATTAAAACTAATTAAAATATAATACATTACAATAGTAATACATGTAATATTATGGTTACTTCTGCTGGTAAATTCAAAAATATAAAATCTCATAAAATATGGTTAAAATTCTGCATGTTGGGTGTAAGTACAATATATTATGTACTACATATTTTATTGTACTGATAGCTGCAGCTAATCTAAAAAGTGAGATCTCACAAAATGTCACTAAAATTCATAATGCTTTGGTGTAGAGTAGGAGATTCTCCTTTGTATACAAACATCTGCTCTTGTTCTTGATCCGTTATGGATCTCGTCCTGTGAATATATCACATTGATTAGTCAAAATTACAAAATATATAGTGTTCTCATATCATACAATTTGGGTGCGGAGACTTACTCTGTATCATGTGTCATCATGCTATGAGTAGGAGGTGCCTTGTTACTGGTTCTGCTGTATAGGTACATAAAGCATATAGAGTGGAGTGTTTAAGGCATGTGCACTGCTGTTGTATGTTACTGACACTGAAGATATAGAATTTAAACCATATTTTACATGATTTGATACCTCCAAATTTAGCTACAGAAATAACAATGATATAATATGTATTACTATTGTAATGTATTATATTTTAATTAGTTTTAAATACTGGTGTACAGACTCCTGGAAGATGACAGAGTTCTGCCAAAACATGTACATGTTTGCAGAGAAATGTATTGTTATGTATATTAGCTGTGCATGTGCTTTTCTAAATGAATAATTCCATCACAATGCACAGAATTAATCATGTTAAAATACTTATTGCTTGTGTATATCAAAAGCCTATGTGCATCTCTGTATGGTATTTGTTTTTACCCAGTAAATTAACTTCATCAGCATACACCAGAACCCAGAATCTGTTATTCGATTCTACCCACTACTGTTTTTTTTTGGACCTCCCTGATGGAATATTCTAAGCCAAAACTGAAAACAGTGGAAACCTAGATCAGAATACAAACCACTTTCTTGGTTCACAAAATTCTGAACAGGAAATACATCAGACAGCCGTTCACTTACACAGATTTCACAAGAGGTTCTCTCTCAGTACAAGATTAATGACCTCAAATAATCTCACATGTATACCAAATTGTGATGTCTTGTTGCATTCCAACGTGTAACAACTTTAATCTATTACTTCAGTGATCATCCTCAACAATTACGTCTATCTCTGAAATTATTATTTAGTGAAGGACGTAGAATATGATCTCAAATCTAACATTTTGTATATAGTTGATAAGTGACATGTCTTGATAATTTTTAGCCAGTTTATTACAGATTTTATGAACACATAAATAACAGATTCATTCCACTGCCGTAGCCATTCTTCATTACTCCAAACAGATACAATGAGCTTATGGATCTCAAAACAATATGTTAACTTCCTGCTTGGCTCAAATGTACAAGATCGTAATACATACCTGGCAATTTATACCTGTTTAACTTTCAACAGGAATTTAAATCTGAAAAGAAACAAGTTCAGATACTAACAACTAAGATGTACTTCAATCTACCAAACACTATAAACCCCATGCACATTCAATGTATGACAGCAGTAGTCCTTCCCCACAAATTCAAAATAGTACAGGAATCTGCAAGCAGATCACCAGTACCATGATTTTGTAATGCATTTTTCACCAGGTACTCAAATTTTATCTGATAACGTAACTAAAAAAGTACATGATTTTTAGACTGCAAATACAATTATTTTTCAATTCCTACATGTTTAGCCAGAAGGCCAAAGAATGTAGGAATTGCAAAATAAATGTATCTGTAATCTAAAAATTCGGCACTTTGTTGGTTACATCATCAGACACTACTCTCATCACTTACAAAGTCAGTTCTATGATTATTACAACAATGGCATAACTAAGGGTATTTAAATTAGTCCCACATAAAAAAACCAGGGCAAAAGGCTGCACTATAATAAAAAATTAAGAAACAGGAAGTTCAGAGATTTTACAAATTCATTGTTCCTAATTTTAGGAGTCATGGGTGCCAGCACTTAGAAACGCATTCCTTCATACCACAAAGTGCATACAGTAAAGTAAAGCTGTCCTTGTGTAATCACACAGGCATGCAGTGGAAGAAACATAGCTCCACTCATTCTTAACCTTGGCACTAGTTGAAGGTGAATGGTCAACCCCAAGCCCTAGCTACTTTAGTGCTGAAGAAAGAACCCCCGGCACCCACTGAATATGGCTGGGTGGGCCCCAGAGTTGGTCTGGATGTTTTACAGAAGAGAAAAATCTCTTGCCCATACCAGGATTCAAACTCCAGATTGTCCAGCCTAAGGCCTAGTTTAGAAACCTACTTCACTATCCTGGCTCCCATTATGAGGCAGTAAACTTCAGAATGTTGATCATAAACAGACACTTTAATCACCAACAATTTTGCAAGTTTTAAAGTAGTAAACCTATAAGCACGTAAACTGCAATGTTACTTCTCAACTCGATATTGGAAGAAGGATGCAAATTCTACTTCCAAAACAACACACCCCTTAAAAGGTGTATTACAATATTACAAATTCCAACAGTACAATACACAGTATCTTTATTGCATTAGTTTTTGGAATCCAGGGGGAGGTTATAATGCAGTAAAACTGTATGGTGTTACAAATTATTCGAACAAACAGAACAAGCTAAAATTTTACATAAATTTGAAAGTATACTCCTTTTAAAACAGGGAAATCCAATACAATAAAACAGGAAACACAATCTGCAGCATTACTAATAGTAATAGAAGGCAGACTAGTTAAATGTCCTGTGACAAACCCATCTCAGGTGACTAGCAATGTCATTTCAGAGTTTAAGTCTGCAATGAGGCAACTAACAATCTGCAAACATTTTATAAATTCTAGTGGCCATAAAAGCTTAAAATCTTATACAATTAACTATCAGCTCTCATACCATATTTGTTTTTAAAAAATCACTATTATCTTCACTGTCAGAAACCAGATGTGTCTTCAGGAACTCTTCCACTGAATCTGTATTCCACTTATCAATGGCAAGTACCTGAAAAAATTAGATGTGTGATAACTAACGAAACAAAGCATGATGAAAAGCACACTGCTTGTAGGCAGTCATGCAATTTATACTAGGGAAATTAACAGTAGTATGTAATCATCCTTTATCTACCTGTGTTTATTAACAAGCCCACTACAATGTCCAATATATGACAAATGGGTGGTATAGGAATGGACTACCCTGAAGATGGAGGCAGCAAGCTTCTCTAAAACACTGGTGCTTATGTATCAACATACATGGCATAATATCCCACAAGACTGTAATGTTTATAAGCACTGTTGTGAGAACTTGAAACCTTGTATAATATAGGACTACTGATGGAAAGACAGAACACATGATTTTCAGAAGCTGACCAAGCTATTTAGTTCACAAAATCTTGATCTTGGTAGGGGAGCCACTGAACACATACATGTCCCAGCCTGAATTCAAGGCGTTGCACCTTAACGGTTCTGTTTTGCGGCAACAATTAAAGGTCATTTCTAAATAATGTTAGTGGAAAATTTAAACTGATGTGTCCTGGCAGATTACAATGTGACCACAAGTTATGACCAGGAAAAATCACATTTTACACTAATTTTGGTGTAGAATGGGAAGTACCAAACACCTGTGATCAGCAATGACACAACTGTCAAACAACTCTATTGCAAAAATAATAAACCTAAAAAGACACCATTTTTTAGTTTTGTGTGATGAAGCTTACATTGTTTGGTTCCTCTAAGACAGGGCTGGCCAACTTCAACACACTGAAGGGCCACACAATTTATAAAGACTCGCCAAAGGGCTGCACTTGTGCACACATGTATTGGGAAGTGCCAGAGAGGGGAATGAATTAACTAGAATGCCAATATTTACAAATGCAACATTTGTTTTATGGCCATTTATTAAATTTGCCACATTATGTTCTGTAGACATATTACATTATTTTTGTTAAACTGCATTACTCAAACTATTCAGGTGACTGAAAGCCGCAAACACTTTCCTCAAGGGCCACATGTTGGCCAGCATAACTCTATGGTAGGACTTAAATTAATCTAGATATCTGCTTACTTGGTGTACTAGCTGTACCGATTCAGAGAACATGTATACCATTCCAGTATTTTAAACAACTAGACACTTCCCATCAAGTCATTAATGATACACAGTGAGCCCATATCTGGCTCATTCTCAGACTGCTTATCAGACATATCACAAGGGCTCTGTGAGTCATATGCAACAGCTATCTGCATTCCAACGAAGCACCACACATTTTGTATGGTGCATATGCCCAGCATAATTCCTACAAAACTACTGTCATAAATTTATACAAAAGTTTTCTAATGCGTCTGTTCAAAACATGAAAATAATTTTATGATTACATGAGAAGGTTTTGAGGAACAGGTTCCATCTGAGGCAGTAAAAGAAGAAGAAGCAAAGACACGAAGAACAAATGGATGGAATGAGAAAGAAGATAAGATGGAGGAGGAGGAGGAGACAAGAGAGAAGAGAAAGAGAAGACTACAGTAATTCAGTAGAAGAATAAGAAAATACCTAATGAAGTATCTATAATTCTGTTTTTAAAAAATCAAGGTGAATGGCATTTTCAAGTTTTTTTTTTTTACATCCCATTTCTCAAATATAAGTCAATCTTTTCAACTGGTGAACAGGAGTTTATGAAGGTAAGTCACTTTCTATTGTAAGTGCCTTTCTTTCAATGTGCCTTAATTACCCCAAATAACCAGAAATTATAAAAATGAATATCTGCTTCAACATAAATACTACATGTACTACAGCATGTATGGCAGGTACAACACTTACATCTTGTACATTTCCATCCTTATCCATCAGCTTTATTATTGGATCAAGACCTCTCACATATTTAATTTGGAGATTGGGGAATTTTGCTGGACGATCACTTTTAACAAATGCTGAAAAACAGAAAGATTAGACATAGCACAAAAATCTGAAGAATTCCATACATAACACACCCCATTCCAAAATAATAATCTCTTATATGCAAGACCAAACCCATAAAACATTTACAAAAACTTCATTACAATTTTCAAGAACATGTAACAAACAGTAATATCAGTCCTGTCCCTCTTCAGGCAGCACATTTTAGTAATTCACAGGAGATGATACTCAAAACAAGTGTGTACATGTGCACACACACACATACAAAACAAATGCTCACAGAGATCACCAATATGTTAGTCTGATTACAAATAAGATGAGTGACCTGGCAGCACAAGTAGAAACCCACCACAAGGAGATGATAACAATTCATACTTCTAAACTATATCCAGCATGTTCTGAAAAACTACATAACATGAGTGACTGAATGGTTGATAACAGATAATAAACTCAGATGAAATGGTCATCTGTGACTGTCAACAAATCAAACACTAATTCAGATTCTAAACTGAAACTAACCCACTCTGCTGGTACTTTCACCACAATAACCATAACAGTTATAATGCCATGATTTGGCATTCTAGAATTACACAGTAACATTTCTTCTACTGTGGTACCTCATGTGTGAAAAATGAGTGCACCACGTGCAGGTGTCACCGCCATAAACAGAGAGGAGGCTTTCTAAGTTGCACTGTATTTATGTATCTGTAAATTACATGACTGTCAGAAAAGGTGCCATATTCTTGTGCATTTCACAATGAGGCATACCAACACTCATTATAGTAACAAGATTTTACATCAAGTTCATCAGTCGTAGAAGTATATCTTTAACTGCAGTCCTGAAAGTATTACAAAACTCACAAAACACAGTGATTACTGCATATATTGCCTACTGTAACATTAAAAGAGGTCTGTATTTTGCCCACACATTGTATTTACATGCTTCTATAACTCTATTTAAAAAAAAAAAAAACACTTCAATATTAAATGACGTGCAAAATAAGCATTTACCATAAAGGAGGAACCCAGCTTTGAAATATACATATTACTTCATAACATATTTCAGAGGTTAATAAAGCATACATCTGCTAAGAGTACAATTTAGATGATGAGAACAAGTAACATGATATGGTGAGACAGGAATGGAGCAAAGATTACTTACTCAGTAGGCTGAAGCCAAAACAATTGCTAAACAAGCGGCGAGGAAGAGGTCAATGTTCTAACCAGGTGGAATTTGCCAGACTTAAGTTGCAACGCACTTTTTCACTTTAGTTGTAAGTATGCATTTTAACCAACAACAGAAATATTTTTTCTGTGGTTTCTTCAAAAATGCTGTCAGTAATTCAGACCACACAGTGCAGAATAACTCAGTAACTGTGAACAGTAAACTGAAATGGACATGGCAGGAAATGGTCTCAGCCAAATTCAATCCTCTGGTGTTTAATGCCAGGTACACTTGTCATGCAGATGGATGCTCAAAACATCCAGCATCAAGTTAAGGAGATCGCACTTAATAGACTTTCTTAGTCAGATCTCATTTAAATAGCAGTCTTCTGCAGCTCCCACCAGACATTTAATTCTGGTGCCAAAGTTTTAAGGTACAACCTACCAGCAGTTGCTTGGAAGGAATAATAATAATAATAATAATAATAATAATAATAATATTTATTTACTGCAATTGTGTTGTTACCTGGTGGCAGTGGTTATTTTACATGTAAACAAAACATGAAATTGGTTACTACTAAATTTAAGTCGGGAGGGCTACATGAGAAGCATGTAGTGGCAACTTGGAATCCTGGGAACCATCTCAGCATTTGCTTTTAGGCACAGGGAAACCAAGAAAAACCTGTGTC
>Ga0136643_10012459_pt1 | contig 12670 bp, 7 predicted proteins | sample TergutLab28metaG_FD_96883 | JGI IMG/M metagenome (GOLD analysis project Ga0136643, IMG submission 96883) | Labiotermes labralis P1 segment gut microbial communities from Petit-Saut dam, French Guiana - Lab288 P1 (version 3) (version 3) | ecosystem: Host-associated > Arthropoda: Insects >...
CAGGTGGCGGACGCTTGTGAGTGCGGTAATGAACCTTCGGGTTCCGTGAAATGCGGGGAATTTCTTGACTAGCTGCGAACCGGTTAGCTTCTCAAGAAGGACTCTGCACCATGGAGTAAGTAATCCAGTTTGGGCTGGCGTAGTTTTCATATGTTCGGTCCTAAGAGCGATGAAGCTCGGGCAGTTGTTAACCAGCTTGGATTTTTTTTTTTCGTCTGAAAGATGCTTTTGTCAGCTGTGTTCCCACCCGTGGTCAGAGTTAACAAGTGGGGTGCCTCGCGGCCTAGCTCTCTGTGTGTGTTGACTCTCTCTCTGTATATCGATGTGCAGCTGTTTAGTCTCAGAATAATAACTATGACGGGTTTTGTGTAAATTCACCTGGATTGCTGCTAGACCAGTAAGCCAAAGTGGACAGAGAGGGAGCGTGCATTGAATGCTAAATACGTCTCTGCGGATACCTGCAAGTGTCCGGACTTCTAGCATGCTGTTTTAAGTAATGTCTTGCCATGCCTGCGGCCCGAATTTCCGGATTAAGCTAATCAGAAAATAAGAAACAGAAAAGGTAAAAAGGCGGAGAGGGAGAAAAGTAGGGCCAGATTAGTTTGTATCGTAAAATAGTCAATCCTTCGAAAATGTGTCGAAGCCCAAATATTTGGGAGACAGTTTGAAAAAAAAAAACCAAGCTGCATTCATTGAAATGAACAAAAAACACTTATTAAATTCGGGGGATGTTTGCTACCCTTGAAGTCAGAATTTTTTCCCTGTTTCGTAATTAAATAAAAGTTTTTCCTTATTTATTTTAAAATTTGTGGTATCGGGCTCGAACCTGCATCTTTAGCATGCTGCTAGGCTGGTACGCTAAGTGACATACCATCGCCATAGCCCTGAGATGATGATGATAATAATAAAATACAGTTAATTGTGATCAATAATAAAATAATACCATTCACTAAGAAAACTATAAGTTATTGGGAAACCATTGTCAGAACTTATGCCAAAAAAACGCTAATAGGAACAGAATATACAGAAAACATTATGGAATATTTCAAGGGGACTCATTATCGCCACTGTCCTGCTTCAGCTGATTGCTTCGCACAGAACGGTTATGAACACAGGGTATGAAGAACACATAACAAAGACGAAAATATTACACGTTAGTAGGGGCAATTCGAAGCTGATAAATGAAAGAGTGAAAGAGCTCCAGTAACAGCTGCAGACAGTTAAAATCTTCAGTGACAATGCCTCTATGGAATTCGTACGTGACAGGTGTGCAAAGATTGTACGCAAGAAAGGAAAATTAGTTCACTCGCAAAATTCATTGCTTGATATCAACAGAGGAATACAACAGCTTGAACGGGGAAAAACATACTGGTACGTAGGTATACAACATCAACAAATGAAAGAAGGGTCGAAACGGGAGTACGCCAGGAGATTAAGAGGAACAATCCTAAAGTCTGAGTTTAATACAAAGAATAAAATTACAGCAGCTGGAGGATGTTTAGTTTTCCCAGTATTCAGATACAGTTTTGGTATACTTAATTGGAAGTTAGAAGAAATGCGGCGAAATCGACGGGAAAACTGGAAAGGTACTAACAGTGTATAAAATGTATCACCCAAAAGCAGACATGTATAAGTTATATGTGGACATAAAAGGAGGAGGAGGTAGAGAAGGAGGAGGAGGAATTATTTGAGGTTTCCGCCGCGACGCAAATGAGATCGTCTTCCAAGAAGACTGCTTGACCCTTGAAGATGGAACTGATAGGTTATCCCGAAACGTCGGGAACTAACTACCAATCTACTCGCGTAACATCCCAGAAGGGCGACGATCTCGATGAGGAAGTGGGTGATAACAATTGACAAAACAGAGACAATCAGTATTGTAGAACAGTTAAACAGGAAGAATAAAGAAGACTAATTAGTAAATTTTGTTAGAATCCACGCAAGCAAATCATTCAAACACGAATTCAACAATCAAATTAGGGGAAACAGTTGCAGAACAGTTACAACCAAACAAATGAAAACATTGACACAAGAACGGAACAAAAGCGAAGTTCTTAATGAAAAAATGGGGAAGCAAAGTAATGAATGAGCAGCTTATTTGAAATGCAGATGGACAGCTTATTTGGAAAGTAGATACTTTCCTGTGGCTATCGAGGGGAAATCTGAAAACACAGACTGAAAGGGAAATAATCGCAGCACCAGATAAGGCGTTAAAAACCACATTACACGCGACAAAATATTGAAAACAGAAACAGATAGGAAATGCAGACAGTGCCAGCAATATGACGAGAGACAATCGACCACGTGAGATAAGCGTGCCCAGTATTGGCGAAAGAAAAATATATATTTTAAGCGACGTACTGGAGTGTGTGCTCAACTGCACTTTACCGTATACGTAGAAATCAGGGTAAAATTAGATAAGGAACGCTGGTATGAGCGTGTACCACAGTCAATAGAAACAAGTCATGAAAGTAAGGAATCAACAGGTGAAGAACTGGAAGAACCAACACTAGCAATAAACCAGACATCGTAATCCGTCATAATGACAAAGTAACATGTCTGTTAGACATTTCAATTTTAGGAGGTAGAAACGTAATCCAGAAAGAAACCGAGAAGATTTTTAATATGTGAAAATCCTACAGTAGAAATACAGCATATGTGGAATGTAAAAACAAAAGTGATACCAGTCATAACAGAGGGCAACTGGAAACATCTCAAAATCACTCAGCAAATATCTAAACAATTTACGAGGGTCTCTCGAGAAGTAAGAATAGGCTAAGCCCAGGTAGTGAATGCTTTTTTTTGTATAAAATAACATTCCTCACGAACAAAGAGAAAATTGACTTACTTTTTCACATAGGCACTACGAAGGTTCATGCATTTGTCGAAACATGTTATCAAGGAATGTATGCCAAGAGCACGGAATTAAGGGCTTTGCGAACGGTATCACTATGAGACAGCTACATGCACTTCCGTATCAATTTGGCATATGTGACCACCAAGATACTCTTCAGGGAGCCGAATGGTGCCAAGATCCCACATTTCCCGACAGACTGTAGTCTTGTTGCAGCAATTTGGATGGGAATGTCTCCCAACATTCTCCGCGCAACCCTGACGCGCGCCCTCGAGTGACTTTCTTCTTTTCGGCCCTCTGAAGAGGCATAGTGTTGGTCACAGGATTCCCAAATGTTGCCCAAGTCCGGGAAGTTGTGTCACAGTGGTTCCGTTCGCAAAGCCCTGACTTCTGAGCTGAAGACATACATTCCGTGATAACACGTTGTGACAAATGCATTGAACCTTCAGGGCGACTAGACAGAAAAGTCCGGTGGCGTCATTTCAGTTGACTACTGGCAGACGAGGTGTGCGCACCAGCGGTAGTAATGCTGGATACACCATGATCCGAGGTAGTGTGAAGGGTACTGGCTACCCACTCCATTCGCCATTTTCCCCTTCACTTCCCTTCCCGTGCGTCACCGTGTGCTATCACATTTCGACTGGACTCTACCTGGAAAGCACACCATCAAGGAACTACAGAAAAAAAGCCATGTTGGTCACTGCACGTATACTTCGGAAAATAATAATGTTGAAGTGCAAAATGTTTGGGGGAAATAACTTTACTTCTCCACTGGCTGTACGGTCCATGCAGCATCCCAGCCTCCTTCAGGATCAATTTCCAGGCATCACTATCCCTAGCATTTTTTCTCAGCATGTAACACCCATTTTCTTCAGATCATTTTCAACATCGGCTAATCACTTCTTTCTTGGCTCTCCAACGGACCTTTTTCATCCCGGGATATTCTTGAGCACTTTTTCATAGTTCTTCCTTCTGGCATTCTTTCCACATCTCCTAACCGTCGTAATCGTCCTCTTCCAATTTCTGAGATAACGTCTGGTTCTCTGTGCAGAACCACCGTTCTTGATTGGTGCGGATCTTTCATACGCCATTTTCGATTAGTGGGCCAAATGTTTTTCACAGTATTTTCCTTTCCCATATTGCTAAGGTGTGGGCCGGGTAGCTTAGTCGGTATAGCGACTGCCTACGGGCTGGACGGTCCGGGAACGAATCCCGTCCAGACCGGCCCTGGGGCCCACCCAGTGTCCTGTAAAATGGGTACCGGGTCTTTCCCGGGAGTAAAGTGTGGCCGGGACGTGCTGCTGACCACTCACCCCCTTCAAGTGCCGCGGTCATGGAAGAGTAGAGCTATACCTCTACTCGCCCTCTTGGCCACACCGGGCCTGTAACGGGATCACTTTACCTTTACCTTTATATTGCTAAGGTGCTGTCATCGCTTTTGCTGAGTGTTCAGACTTCCGAAACACACATTACTACCGATCAAATTATTGCGAAATAACATTAGTGTAACATATAGTGTAACCCCAGAATAGCTGCAACAATGTATGCCATATATTCTAGAAACATGGTTTGCTTCAGGTATATAATTGTAAATAAGGTGATAAGTAATAATAATGCTAATAATAACAATAATAATAACAAAATTGCCAGTGTAATTACTACAGACCATCAGAAGACGAGCGTTTCACTCTCTCCAGAAAAGTTTATATCAATATATATGAGACAGTGGGCAGTGTCCAACGTTTAGGCCTGTTGGTGTACCAGAAGTTTCAAATTACGCCTCGTGTATTTTGGCATGACAGTAATCTGGTGTTATATACACAATACATTTACAGTGTTCAAATTGTCGTATATTTATGTGTAAAATTATGTTTAAACTTACATTTGCCAGCTAATTCTCTGTTGCTTCTCCACCCCCAAGAACATAATACAGCTGTAGAGGTGGATTGTTTCCCTTCCGGTCTCACAAGCTTTCCACTGGTTAATATAGGTCTATGATTCCATTCTGAAGGTGGGATTGTCAACGCCAGGGACGTCCAAGATTCTCCAGTACTGGACCATGCCTGCGGTTCGCTCGGATTGTTTACTGATAACAGCTATTCCGAAGATATTATATAAATGCAGTGACACCCAGAGGCACTCAGTTAATGCAGGGATAGCGAGGGCAACTTCTTAGTCCTTCCTGGCGTATTACATGCTATTTAATGTTGTTATCAATTGCCAAGATCATGTAGTGTTGGTGCTATATGAGTGAACAGACGTGGGGCCTTGGTGGAAGGATACTGAAGGGGGTAAGCCGACCTAAAAAGTGATGGTAAATTCCACCCTAGAACAGGCCATGAAGGCCCAGAAGGTGGGGGTAGACATATAGAGGGATAGTCAAATGAAAACCTTAAATATTACCATTAAATTCAATGGTAATATTTAAGGTTTTCATTTGACTCACCCTCGTTGTTCTACTCTTTCTTTAGCCTCGCCACCAGATGGAGTAAGTGGTTGGAGTCGCACCCCCTGCACTTTACCCAGGGGAAAGAGTTCCAGTATCCATTGTACGGGAGGTTGAGTGCGTACTCAGAGAAAGGCCTGACACATTGTCATTTTATCCACCACAAACCCTGGGCTGGTCTGGGATTGATCCCTGTCCTCCGTGGTGATAGGCTGGTGACTGACCACCTCAACCATTATACGGCCGTACTAGCCCGCTAGTTTGTGTGTGCTAGCTAATTAGGTAAAACATTTTGTACAGGAAATCGTGCGGTCCGCATTTGGCTCATGGCTCGCATGTTGTACTCGTACATCCTGTACCGTAGGCTGTCATTCGGAGAGGAACTGAAACGCGCCATGACAAGCAATTATAACACTTTAGAGTATTAGCGCTGGTGTCGGTATGTTTTTTTTTTCTCCTTCATATGTAATGCGTACTGGTGACGTGTAGGTATAAAATATGCAGTGTCAGCTTTGATAAAATGGACTCTGTTTTAGAAAATGTGTTTGTACGATCTTTTTCTGATTTAGAATGCTCCTATACCGCTACATAGTTAAAGCGGGCCTGCTCTCTTGCTGCTACTGTTACAGATTCAGCCAATTCCTAAATTTGTCTTGGGTTTGTCGTTTGGGAGATAAAATTCCGTGTCGCATGTTTCTAAATCTCCTGTGTGTAAGAACTGACTTTAGATCGTTTCGTTGTTTCGACGTAGATGAAGTTATCCCTTCGCGGCCCCTTAAAGGGTGGGGGAAGTGTGGTATAACTCTGCTCATTCGTAAGCGCGGCATTTGATGGGGTTGAGTAGTCACCTTCAGCACATGCCGTTCTATTCCCATAGAAATCGCACCCGGTACCCTTAGAATAGGAGGCAGGGTGGGCCTCAGAACCGTAGTGGACACTTTCAAGAAGAGATAAATCTCTTGCCGGGAATCTAACCACGATTCGTCGGAGTCCAGTCCGTGGACGGACTGAGCTGTAGCAGCTCATCCTGAAGCGGAACAGTGAAAATAAATGCACTTGTTATCCGACTGTTGCGAGGTGTAACATGGGGGAAAATGTAGTGGAAGATTTAAGGTCTTTGTTCTTCTGAGATGTGACGCTGTGTCACCTGGTAATTGGTTCCAGACGTTGCGACACGACGGATTAGTCTGGTCAGGGGTCGGAATGTCCGAGACGGTTCCTTGGAATTAAATATGGCGTACGTTAGTGAAACGTTACGTACCCTTCTTCGTTGGCAACTTAGTTTTGATCTTCTGACCAGTGTATGAAGTGTGTCTATGGATGTTTGTGTGAATCTTTATGAACCCGTTGGGGACACTTGTACGCCGCCCCCCCCCCCACCTCTATCCCCAGTTCATAACCACCGTAAAAGTTTGTGATTCTTTATAATACGCATATCAATGTTATGTTGGACGTCTTACACTGTCTGAAGTAATTTGGTTTTTAGAGAAGAATACTGGATACCATGAAATTGAACGCGCCATTGCAGGCTGGTGGAGCATAGTAACAGAACAGGCTACCAGCGATTCCCTGTACTGCGATACAGGAAGTAGCCGCATGTGTAACACCGTCGTCGTCATCCTGTCGGGCCATATGGCTAGTTGGGGTTTCACGACATCTTTGTCCCCTAGGCCGGTGTGCTGTATGCTAAGCAGAGAGCAGGAACAGCAACCATTCTTGCATCGCCTCTGTAGCCTATTCTTTACAGTATGAGTCAAATAATCAACAGTTTCGGATTGCGATCCTGTAGTGAGAAGTTTCAGAAAGTAGGTCAGAAATACCGGGAAAGTTTTGAAATGTGGTGCTGGAGGCTGATGGATGATATTAGTTGGACCGGTCGTGTGAAAAATGAAGTATTACATAGAGTCAAGGAGGAGCGGATTATCCTACATAGAATGAACAGAAGGAAGGCTAACTGGATTGGTCACATCTTGCGTAGGAACTGCCTTCTAAAACACGTTATTGAAGGAGGAAGAAATGACGGGATGACGAGGAAGAAGACGTAAGCGGCTGTTGGATGACCTTAAGGAAGAGAGAGGATACTGGAAATTGAAAGAGGAAGCACTAGGTCGCAATGTGTGGAGAACGTACTTTGGATGAAGCTATGGACCTGTCGTAAGACATTACGGAATGAATGAGTGAAAAGTAACAAGATAGGCAATGTACGCATAACGTAACATTTTGGCGCGTTCGCCCAATGCTTATACCTCCGCAGCTGCCCTAAGAGTCTGATACGATTTCATTCGAAAAACCCCTTTTATGGCGATTTTATGTCGCCAACAACAATATAAATGTACTTAGCTCTTCATGTGTAGTGCCCAGTATGAACCAAATACTGGAATTTCTTCGCAGATTTTCATGAAGCCCCAATATCGTATTTCATGGAAATCCGTCCAGTGGGAGCCGCGCTGATACATGCTGCCGGACGGATAGTTGGACGGACACGTCGAAGGTAATAAGCACTTTTTTTGTGACTACGAAAATGCGCCTAACAAAAGGATGTCAATACAGTGACTCACTAAATACACCCTAGACAGTGGATGGTGCCTGACATATTAAAAAAATGTGCTGATGGTTTCTTAAACGTCTGTGCCAGTAGCTCACAATACGTAGCGTTGATGGTAGGATATTTGGTGTAAGAATTACAATGGCTGTCGAAGGAGGCGGTTTTTCTGTAAGATTATTCTGTTAATCTGTAATGCACCTTAGCTGTTGCTGCCAGAAAATGTATTAAGCATTTTCACTCCTTGTTGCTGTCGTCAAATCTTAAACGGTAGCCGCAGAGTAAGACAAGAACGGCCAATTGTCACTGTGCTTAGGTTTATGAAGCCCCACGTCTGTGACGACTTATGGAAGACTGAATTATAGTTCCACTTATTCCTAACCTCGGCACCATCACTAGATGGATATGAGTGGTGGGACTTCACGTTGTCACCTTCCGATATGGAAGAATAGTCCCAAGTACGTATTTGTTAGAAGGCGAGTTGGGCCACAGATGCGGTGCGGACGCATTGGCCAATACAAAAATCCCTACCCTTGATGGATATGAAGCACTTGTCACTCGTATTAATTCAGTGTTCGAATGACCGTTGGAGTCGGAAGAGTATAGTTTGCTTCTAGGTTGTATGCTAATGTCTCCGGTTCATTTAGCTTCGTTCTGATCTTCAAGGACTTTTTTCAAGCATGCGGTTTTCTATATCCTCTCCACACATAATAATTAAACTCGCGCTGATGGCTTTGATTGGAATTCCAGTGCCCTGTATCTAGCGTTGGGCTGGTGCTGTACCTGAGTTTTTAGTCTCTCTCACATGATCGCGAAAAGCGCCTCTTAGCTTCACCATGTCCGCCACTCCGTCTGTCAGTCCTTCCGCATGCATCAGCGCAGCTGTCACTGGTCGGATTTACGTGATATTTGGTACTGACTTCCTTGAAAACTGTAGACGAAGTCGAAATTTAGTTAAAATCGGGCAAAAATATCGCGCACATTACATGAAGCCCTAAGTATGTTTTATTGTTGCCGGCGGCATTTAAATTGCCACAAGAGTGCTCTATTAGAGTGAAATCAGTCTGTTAGGATAGCCGAAGGAGGTATAAACGTTACGCGAACTTGCCACGGTGTTGCGATATACTGCGTGCATTGCCTATCGTGTTTGTTTGTACAACTAGCTTTCCTATTATCGTAATTGCATCCCGGATGTGACATAATTCGCAGATAAGTAAAATTTTCCAGATTACTTAATTTAAACCAGTACACAAGCTTCACCTGCCAAGGATCCTGGTTTATGTAGTATCTGAGAATAGGGATCAGGATGCACGCGGTGGCGCAGTTGGTTGAGGCAGTGCGCTACAAGGTCGCGGGTTCGATTCCTGATGCTGTCACTGGAATTTTTCATTGCCATAATCCTTCCGGCCGCACTATAGCCCTGGGATCGACTCAGCCTCTAACAGAAATGAGTACCAGGAGTATTTCCTGGTACGAAAAGGCGGACGGTGCGTAGAGCTGACAGACCACTTTCATTTGCCGACTCTTTTGAAATCTGGGAACCCGAACCTCCTGGAACTTTATGGGTATGTACAGGCTTGTATAGGGATTGCCTGACCTTTACGTTTTCTGGATGTATGCGAATATTCGTTGCAAAGACTTTTAGCCGTTTGTTAAAAAGGCCTGAATCCAAAGGAGGTTGTAGTGTCGCAATAAAAACGGCATAATTCGTGCCATGCTAATTATTAAGTACATAGGGTAATAATATAGTACACATGTTGCTGTTATAAAAGATTTAATTGTCTTTTAATTGTAATTACTTGATAAAAAGTTGTGTTACACTGCGAAACACTGGGCCGGGTAGCTCAGTCGGTATAGCGACTAACTACGGACTGGACGGTCCGGGATCGAATCCCGGTGGGGACGAGATTTTCCGCCCGTCCAGACCGGCCCTGGGGCCCACCCAGCCTCCTGTACAATGGGTATCGGGTCTTTCCCGGGAGTAAAGTGTGGCAGGGGCGTGCTGCTGACCACTCACTCCCTTCTAGTGCCGCAGTCATGGAGAGTAGAGCTATACCTCTACCCACCCTCTGGGCCACACCGGGCCTGTAAAGGGATCACTTTACCTTCACATTATATATATATATATATATATATATATATATATATATATATATATATTCTATTGATTATTGAAGACAACGGGAATGTCTCACCTGAAAATAGTATACAGTTTTTTTTTTCTTCAGCACAAGAAGTATGAAGATAACATCACAAAACTTTTAGTTTTGTGGTATCGTGACGTGTATATGGATCGGGGGTAGGTAGTATATTCTGAGCAGTGTGGGCCAAAAGCGGCACGGAAAAATTTAATTACGCCCGCCGTTGTGGTTGTATCAATAGAAATGCTCCGTGTGATCGTACATTTACACCTTTTCAGAGCCCAGGTGAAGTATTAAATAAGTACGAAATGAATAATTGACATTCCAGGTTTTGGCGTAAAAGAAGGCATCAAGGTCTATTAGAACTACTAATTATTTTCATTAGCTATTTGGCGACACCTATGTTTCGTGGTAGTAACCATGAACCTGGCCTTGCGCCTCATGTATTTTGTTTACCGTAAGTTGTCACTTCATCTTTTTTATTTGAAAAATATAAGTTCATGAGAAATCCTTTTTTGTGATTTTGGAAGTGAAATTTGTGGACGGACAGACGAATATTAAGTATCCACTTTATGCACTTAATGCAAATGTTACATAAGTTGGTCCTGAGCACAATGTGTGTCATGAACCCCTCTAGTGGCAGTAATTTGTGATGCGTATGTTGTATATACGTATTTGAAAGACTAAATAAATGCAAAAGTATGATTATGACTTCATATGTTCCTAATGTGCCACCGACATTGCTCATTTCTTGAGATATGCAAGAACGTTTGTTTCGTACCGTGTATGTTCTCGACACTTCGCCACACTTCTTAACAGTTCGTGGCCCAGATACCAGATGGCACCAGTCTGCACTCTGCAGATTCTTTTCGAAGGGTTTCCCGTTGTACATAATTACTGTACTGTCGCGTAACAAAGATTGCCAGTTGGAATCGACATGAATTACTAAGTTTGTTAGAAAGAGGAATCTTATTGGCATCAATTGCATGCGTCATTTAGAGTAGTTTATATCCACATGTTCTCTGGCCTGTCATAACGTTAAATTGAATACACAGAAGTTCATGTTTTCTGTCGATCGACAGGCAATAATAATAATAATAATAATAATAAACTACACTTTAACATATGCAAGGAAACGGGTACAATTGGACAAAAAACACTGGTATGAATATGTGCCAAAATCATTAGAAACAAGTCAAGGACGCAAGGTAACTATACTGTGGAATCAACAAGTACAAACTGACAAGAACTATCGCCAGCAACAGGCCAGACATTATAATCCGTGATAATTAAAAGGGAACATGTGTGTTAATAGATGTTGCAATCTCAGGAGACAGAAATGTGATTAAAAAAGAAGCTGAGACGATTCTAAATTATAAAGACCTTACAATAGAAATACAGCGCATGTGGAATGTAAAAACAAAGGTGATACCAGTAATAATAGGGGCTACTGGGACTATTTCAAAGTCATTCAGAAAATATGTGAGCAACATACCAGGAAAACGTGAAGTCAAGGAACTACAGGAAACAGCCATATTGGGCACTGCACACATACTTCGGAAAGTACTAATGTAAAAGTACATTAGATTCAACATTGAAACTAACGATATCAGCACCATGAATACTAACAACAGAATAACTGCAACGCTGTATTCCCTAGATACACAGTTTGTCTCAGGAATATAAGTATAAATACCCTGCATAAAGGAAATGATGATGATGGTGATGATAGTAATATAATCTACCAAGGACGTAGAGGCCTTACGCCCCACTAACGAGGACGATGTAGTTCAGGGTAGTGAAATATAAGTGAGACAGGTAGTCCTTTCAGAGAAATGAAAGCAAAAAAATCACTCAGATGTATTTTGGGTCCGATCTGTGCGTTGTTTTTTAAACGCACTCTCAGTAACACTAGAAACGTTTATGTGAAAGGTGAATACTTAGTAACTGCTACATGATTAACAAAATTATACAACTGAAATACGTAAGACTGGATTAGTTGTAAGGCATCCGAAGCCTTTCAAATACGCGACATGTGTCTCTAACGGCACAGTGACAACAATACAGTGGCATGTATATTTATCATCACCTGTTCAGATGTTTCAGTTTATTGGCTTTACATTAACCTGTAGGCGTCTTATAAATTCATAAACTCGAAAACACTGTGAATGTGAACAAATTGAAAGATCCTGACATTTAATATTAACTGTAATAAACGGTTTATGGCTGAATTGTAGCAGCAACAGAACTGATATCCCTCTTCTCTTACCCTAGTTATGATTAGCTACAACCCTTGCGCCCTTCCTGCATAATCGACATGTTTCGTGCCGCCAGTCACCTTTAACTTGCACCTGACCCATTCAGCCGCCCAGAACATGAAGCCGGCACGCTCTTCCGAAACGCCGGCATACTGTTATCACTCTGCAAGGAGGAAGAACTCCCGAGACTATAATTTGATCTACTGGGAGTTGTTGAGAGGCTTAATGGCGTTCGTCGATACGTTGTCATGAAAAACTTTGTGAATTCACACGGTATTTACTCAATTATTATACCAACTACTGCATATATATAAAATTTATAAAATTTACACATTAAAACATTAAAAACGCTCCGACATGTTTCGGTCCTAGGACCATCATCAGGGAGCCATATCGTCCTTGCTAAAGTCACTATAAAAAGTCACATTA
>Ga0136643_10012460_pt1 | contig 12670 bp, 9 predicted proteins | sample TergutLab28metaG_FD_96883 | JGI IMG/M metagenome (GOLD analysis project Ga0136643, IMG submission 96883) | Labiotermes labralis P1 segment gut microbial communities from Petit-Saut dam, French Guiana - Lab288 P1 (version 3) (version 3) | ecosystem: Host-associated > Arthropoda: Insects >...
GACCAGTTTGTGATTCTTTAGTTTTCCATCAAGCCTGCCAGGGGGGTCATTTTTTGGGGCACGTTTTGTTGGAGTAGGTGTAGGTGTTCTACTCGAGCCTTGCGATTCGTCAGATGATGATGACGGTGATGATACAGCATCTGATGTGTGTATCAGATTTTCCTAGATATCTGACATGAAATCTAGGAATGATTTGCGGGAATTAGGATTATTCTTTGAAAACGTAAAATAACTGTTGAAAAGGCAACACTGAAGAAGATAGAAAAATATTTTCTTAGGCCACTTGACAGTTTTACGAAAGAATGAGTTGTAAGCCAGATACTGGTCCGCTGTATCAATACCGTGCATATGAGTGTTGTAATCTATGACGCATTTAGGTTCATTCTTTGCCACACCCGGTCGTCTGCTTTTGTTTCAATTACTTCAGCTGTATGGAGTGTTGAAATCATATTTACGTGCCTCTTATCTTGGTGTGAGATGAGTAGTATTTCCTGGTTCCAACAAAAAGTGACCTCGCCTTTCTTTAACTTTTTTGCCTCTTCTATCGTGTCTTTCGGTAATCCACGACTCACTCTGATTGTTCCACAGGCTTTAATTAATTTCTGCAATAATTCATTCGTTTTATGGACACTATTGTAATAATTGTCTTGGTATAAGTGGTAACCCTTCCCTTCATAAGGCTCGAGTAGAAACCGCACCGTTTCAGTCAAAGGTCCACATTTACCATCACAAATCTGCAAGTTACAAATACATCCAGTTGAACTTTCACAAACCATCCGTACCAGTACGCCGTACTTTGTAATTTTGCCTGGGTTATACATACGAAATCACAAACGACCCCGCCAACCAAGCATAGAATCATCAAAAGAAATTTCCCTGTCTGGTGTAAAATTAGTTCTAAAATTATTTACAACAATGTCTAAAATTGTAAGGATTTTGTATAAATGATCTTCGTTCGTTCCTGCTGCATTATTGTCATTGGAGTGAAGGTACCTTTGGATAAGTTGAAATCTGTTCCTAGACATTGTTTGTGGAAATAGTGGATTCTGAAAAATTCCTCTCGTTGACCAGTACAATTCTAATTTTGGTTTTCGGACTATACCAGTTACAAAAATCAAACCAAGGAATTTTTTTCATTTCGATTACTGTTACTGGTTTCCATTCTTCACTACGTGCATGTTTTGTAACAGGGCGAGGCATTTTCGCGATCTGTTGTTGTGCATATAAATTTGTCTGGTCAACTACTATTTCAGTGAGTTCAGGAGAAATATAATGGTCAAAATAACTCATCACATCTGCTTCATTTTCAACTGCAAATTGCACGCCCGGATTGCCTATGAAGGGTGGTATTCTTGGTTGAGGATCATTTTTAGAAAACCCTGTAGTTGGGGTAACATCTGTCTGTCTGCGGCTAGGCCCCGGTATTGAAATGTTACTCTCATTATCACTCACATTTGCACTTTCAGATTCACTCTCTTCACTACTTGAAAATTCGGGAATATTATCTGTATCTATATATCTGAGATGGGCTGGGCATGTGGCGCGTATGGGTGAGGAGAGGGGGGTGTATAGGGTCTCGCTGGGGAAACCGGGGGGAAGGAGACCAATGGGGAGAACTAGGCGTAGATGGGTGCATAATATTAGTATGGATCTCCAGGAGGTGGGATGTGGGTATATGGACTGAATTGAGCTGGCCCAGGATAGAGACAGGTGGCGGGCGATTGTGAGTGCGGTAATGGACCTTCGGGTTCCGTGAAATAGGGGAATTTCTTGACTAGCTGCAAACCAGTTAGCTTCTCAAGAAGGACTCTGCACCATGGAGTAATTAAGTAGGTAAGTAAGTATTATCTGTATCGGAATCACTGTCATTTACAATTTCATTCACCGCATCAGCTAATTCTTCTTCAGTTCTAAATCCATTTGTTTTTCTTTTCCTAGATGCCATTTTGCACCGAGAAGTATAAACTATCACACATACACGGCTTCACATATAAAAGAATCTTTATAGGCTGCAGCCACAGACAGCCCACTCTCCCTCTGAGAATAAGGATAAACACGGGTTCATTATATCGCAATGTAAGCATAGTAAACTATAAAAGGGATTAAGATAACGTCAGCTAGATATACTGAAGCTGCTGTACAAGTTTCCCGCCTATAATGACAGGTCAGCTGATTTAAGCTGAAAGAGCGCGATCAAAAAATTAGATCGACTAAGGTCAACGCTGGCGATATTCAGCATGAATTATTAAATCGACTAAGGTCGACTATGGCAGTGATTGTGTTAAAAGCCTCGCAATCACTGGTCATTCGCAATCCCTCAATTTCAGCAAAATCCCATTTTGCTTCCCGAGTCTATTATCACACAAACAGTCGGACTGTTCTTAACGTGGCTGTTTAAATATGTTGCCACCATTCGTTTTGGTAACAATCGGCAACAGAAGATGAGTGCTCAACACCTGTAAAACATTGCTCACGTGCATGTCTGTGAGAACGTTGGTTGTTACGATGAGGTAAGCATGGAGATTAGTCATATGAGGGGTGAGATAATCCATGCCGAGCAACATCTGTAGCATGGCTGATCCACCTAGTTAAAGGTATTAACTGTGATCTAGTCTTTCAATTCTGCCGCTAGGAGGCCCAGTAGTGGTCGAGGATTGTAAGCTGCAGTTCAGCTGTTCAGAGATTTACAGAACCCGAAAGCCGCAATACGGATATTGATGTGTTCCATTGCCAGTGAAGGGCGAGGCCAAAGGTCGAAAATAGTGGGATGGACGTACACAACAAAGAAGTTTGTTAAACTTACATAATTTAGGTGAGGGCCGCAGTGTTGTTTCCTGTTGATATTTACCAATTACATAACCTCTTCCAGAGTAGTAGGCATGTGACTGTGAGGTTACTCAGCTCTTTTTACTTTGCGTAGTGACAAAATTGGCGGTTCTGATAATGGGGTATGCCTTCGCTGATTGGGATTTTGTGATTGCTTAATTATTTTGACACGTTGCAAGGGACTCCAAAAGTTCTTCATCGGAAATCTCTTACAGAAATGCATAATCATGCATTTCGTGAAGCAAATACGGCCATTCATACATTCGAGCGATACAGTTCCAAAAGAATTATAGAATTTGATATCACTGAAGTAATTTGGGATCCGGAGAGTTAAATCGTTCGGGTAAAACATCTACAGAATGATAACCGGCTCTTGAGTTCCATTTGTATGTCATGACATACCGTCATTTACAACCACATGTTTTATTCGTGACTCGCAAAGGGACCATTGAAACTGCAGTGGCACATCTGGAAGAATATGACCGATATTCAGTGAGTCGGGGTGCAATATTATTACCTCCTAATCATTAATTTTTTTGGGTAGCACATCGTCATTGCACTTAATAAATATATTTAAAATACAGTCTTGCACATCAGAGCTAACGCGTATTTTAGGTTACTAGTTTCCTCAGGCCATCATCAGTCTTATATAATGTCCCATACTTCATGAAAATACCATACAGAAGCATTATATGTTTACATGGGATAGGCATCTCACACCCATTACAAAAATATAAAACAAAAATATTTTTGTTTTTAACATACTATTGTTCTTTCATCCAATTTTACATCATATTTTAACATAAGTATTATGACATTTCGGTAATGGGAATGAGATCTTTTTCCCACGTAAACATACAATGCTTCTATGTGGCTTTGTTTTAAAGTTCTGTACGTTATATAAGTTTGATGAAGGGCTGAAACTAGTAACCGAAGAGCAGTTTCATTGTGTTGTGCAAGACTGTATATTAAATATATTTATTCATTAATTTTTCTTCAGCGATTCAGGTGAAACATCTTTAATGGCCTTAATTGGTTTGCAGACCATAAATTTAGACCTAATATTCTACATACCTAGATTGCCTTCTTCATCTATCACAAGATTTTTTTTATATAGATAACTGAAGTGTAAGCTTTATACTGAAGTGTGTAATGCTTTCTTTGTAGATGAAATGGTAAAGCAATGATGTCTGAATAATAGTTCTTCACTTATATGGTTACATGATCTAAAAGAGTAAACAAGATGGCAGCACCAAACTTTCAGGGCCGGCATATGCGACAGCCCAGCAAAAACACGCTGCTTAAAGTGGTCATACTTGGAGATGGTGGTGTTGGTAAATCATGTCTCATGAATCGTTTTGTGAGCAATCATTTTGATGAGCATTCATTCCACACCATTGGAGTGGAATTCCTAAACAAAGATATTGAGATAAATGGAGAAATATACACTCTTCAAGTGAGTATTGCAGCATAAGTAACCATTCATGGTTCATATTTATTTCTAATGGGTAGACTGAATAATGTGGTTCATTTTATGCATAAAAATATTTTGTATTCAGTATGTGGGAGTAAGGAATTGAAGAGTAATGGAAGTATGTGAAAGTTAAAGAACAAATCATTGAAACTTAAAATATACTGCTTTTAATTTGATGGTATTAAGGCATTAGTTCCCCAGAGTATGACATGTCCTTTCATTGGCAACTTACATACTGTTCCTGTTATCATTTTTGTGTGTGTGCATACTTCAGTAGGACACACAAATTATACGAAGTTTCTGAGAAGGCCTTTGCTTTGCAAGTGGTGATATTTATAGAGTTAAACACATCTGCCACTGTCTTTTCAGACATGTTAGTTGCAACAGCAAATTAAGTAAAAATGATGGGTTCTGAAGTTAGCATGGGAATAAGTTGATGGAGGCATTTTGGTTGCTTGTATAATTTCTAATTGTAATCGAATATGGTAACATGAGAGTCAGCCCATGACATCCCATAGGAGGCACAGAGAGGTAGCAGGGGTATAGTGCTACTTATTCAGAACCTCTGCAATGGATGGGATGTGTATTCAACACCACATCCTGACCACTTTACCTCTGGGAAGGAGCCTGGTACCCATTGTAGGGGAGGCTAGGCGAGCCACAGGGCCATTCTTGACGAGTATGGAGAAGAGAAAATCTCTTGCCCCCACCACGGTTCAAAACCTGGACTGTCCTGCCTGTTGTGGGTCACTGTGCTCACTTTGTTAATCTCAACTTGCAAGTGAATGTTGTAAAGGTAAAGTTCACCCCAGAACAGGCCACATAGGCCCAGAGGGGGAGAGGATGTAGTAGAGCTCTACCCATCCTTCATCCTCAGCGTTAGATGGGGGTGGGTGGTCAATGCCACACCCCAGCTGCTTTACCCCCTGGCAAAACCTGGTACCGAATGTATAGGAGGCTGGGTGGGCCCCAAGGCCAGTCTGGACAGGTGCAGAAAATTAGTGAATGTGGTATTCATGTTAAAGTATGATTTTGCAATGGTTTAAAATATCTTCTTATTTCTTTTAGATTTGGGATACAGCTGGACAAGAAAGGTTCAAAAGTTTGCGCACTCCATTTTATCGTGGGTCAGACATCTGTCTACTGACATTTGCAGTTGATGACCGTACCAGTTTTCGTAACCTTGCTCTGTGGAGGAATGAATTTCTGTATTATGCTGATGTAAAAGAGGGCACAACATTTCCATTTCTAATTGTGGGGAACAAAGTGGATGTGAGCCCTGAGGAACGTGACGTTTCATGTGAAGAGGCTCGTGCATGGTGCATGGAGAATGGGAGCCCTCCGTATGTGGAGACCAGTGCCAAGGATGCAACCAATGTGGAACAGGCCTTCTCATTGGCTGTGGAGAGTTGGGCACGCCAAGAAGCCAAGCTAGACCGACCTTATATTGGTGATACAGTTGACCTGCGGCGGCAGCAGCCTGAGCAGAGGTCATCATGCTGCCTGTCAGTGGGTGGCAACACTGATTAATGGTGACTCATCTTAAACGCCCTACCCAGATTGAGGGTTAGTGCTTGCTTTGGTTTTACGTTCAACGCAACAGCAGGCTGTTGATGTACGAGAATTGCACTGCATGGTGGTTAGGGATGTCCTGTACTGTTTCATATTTTTTTATTACTTTGGTGAGGCTGTCACCTTCCATAGGCTAAAACTGTAGCTATATCTCACAGTGGTGATGTATGCTAGTAGTAGATTAATTTTTAGTAAGAATCATTTTACCAATGACATCCCTACATAATGATTTCCATTCTTACTAGCATTTCAACAGTATTTCGTCAAAACACCAACTATCGTATCCCTCGCTAAACTGACTTTTGCTGATTGTTATTCTGGTAGTTTCTGGTTGTTGTGTTTTGTGGAATGGAAGAACATATGAATTGCGTATGGAACTGTGATGCAAGAATTGTGTGTTTCTGTATCTTGAAAATTCTTTGCCTGTGTACATGGTGATGTCTTGCCTGTAGGTTAATAGATGCAGCTATGTAAGCTAGTCATGGTATTTGTGGCACTGCTATTGGCCTTATATTTAAGTGCAGCAAATGATGTACTTCAGAGTATTTCCAGCATATATTAAGCACATACTTGATCATTCTAGTCTTTTGACTTTATGAAATACCAGTATATCAGTATTTTCAGTATCAGGCTTCATGTTGTGATATTGTGGTTGAAATATGCATGTGCCTCACTAGTTTTCTATTGTATGTCTCAGGAATAATGCCTCTTGATGGTTACAGTGCTTTTCAGTATAATATGGACTATGTAAAATTACTGTTCATAGACTTTGTCTGTTCCTGTCATAAAACTTATCATGCTATATTGATGTTTTTGGCAACATGTGAAACTTAAGACAGTAACCGTATAATATGAACCAACAAGATGCATTATTTTCTATTAATTTATTTCAATGATAAGCCTCTACATGTTTAAAGCAAACTTGCTGCTTATCATCAGGAGGATCAACTCTGTATAAGTAGCAATTAGTATAGTCATGCGTTATGTTGACTGGCTGCTGGCAGGGTTGGGATGGAATTGGTTTTTGTCGTGTTGAAGATGGAGTGTTGATCGTTAGTCAGGTGGGATGTGAAGTATTGCATAAGTTGTAGATCAGCTGGTACATGGGGTTGTGCTCGCTTATGTGCTGTTCTTGTTACGTCGCCCCATAAATGTGCTGGTAATCACCAACTGCTGATTAACACTACATGCCCTTGTACAACAGTTGTACATGGCCACATAGTGTTAATCAGCAGTTGGTGATTACCAGCACATTTATGGGGTGTTGCAACAAGAGCAACACATAAGTGAGCACAACCCCATGTAGCAGCTGATCTACAACTTATGCAATACGTCACATCCCACCTGACTACCGATCAATACTCCATCATCAACACGACAAAAAACCAGTTCCATCCCGACCCTGCCAGCAGCAAGTCAACATAACGCATGACTGTACCAATTGCTGCTTATACAGAGTTGATCCTCCTCATGATGGGCAGCAGGCCTGCTCGAAACATTTAGAGGTTTATCATTCAAATAAATTAATAGAAAATAGTGCATCTTGTTGGTTTCATACTATACACATATATATCATGATGCACAGTCAACAAAACTTTAAATTAAGGTGGTACTTTTTTACAGTTTTTGTTGAGTTTTTGCAGTCATAATTACCTACCATCTGTAGTTCTTGGTTTTTTCCCCATTCATCCAAATAACTGCTACCAGATATCACACTTAAAGTAGCTCCTACCCATGCATTCTGTTTGTACAGGGAGCATATGCTTAAGGTTGGTGCATAACATTGTCATAATAGTGGCCTCTATCATTCAGTTGTTATTATTATGACAATTATATACATATGTGCCAGCTTTAAATACAGTCAACAGTACAAAGACTGCACAGGTAGGTGCAACTTTAGAAATACTACTTAGTATGGTGTATCATGTAACTCATCAAACAGCTGGGAAAATATTAAACCCATTATCATTCTGGTATTTAATCCTGTTCTTAAATTACATTTTTGTAGGGAAGAAGGTGAGACTGTGTTTAACACGAGTATGCCAGCGTTAGTAAATCATGGCTGTGAATCAATAAAATGCAAGCTAGCTACCAAGAAATCTGCTGAGTTTATGTACTGCTTAAACATTTCCTTTCTTCACACAGCTTGCTCTTTGAGACTTGGATATGCCCTATAGACTGCAAACAGATCTGAATCTTGTTTTATATTTCAAATGTTTGTAAAGGTTTGTTTGATGTCTGCATGATTTAAGAGTCGTATTTTATGTCCCAGACATTTCATCTTTCCATACCATATGCACTTACATTGTTTTATAGTCAGAATGAGCTGGGATAGCTCAGTATAATGACTAAGCTCCAAGTTGGATGACTGAGAAATCAGAATTTCACCCCTGGCAGAGACATAGGTTTTTCTCTTCTCCTAAGCATCCTTCCTGGCTCTGGAGCATCCCCAGCCTCCTGTTCAATTGGTACCAGGAGCATTGTCCGTGGGAGTAAAGTAGCTGGTGTTTTGAAGCTGATAACTCACCTCTGCCTAGTGCCAAGAATGCATAGAGCTGTACCTCCAACATTAGCCTTCATGGCGCTGTGATTCATGAAGCCCACTGACAAAAATGCCTTTACTTGGTAGTTCAGTACAGATAGAATAGTCTGTTTCCTTCACAGTGGTACAGGAATAATTTCATATGATTGCTTTTTAATGTTTTTCTTACTGTAACTGGAGATTAAGTTTAAACATTTGCAAGGTATATATACACAAAGTGTGGTTTCAGTTTTTACAGGTATAGTTGGAAAGCCTGCAGGTTACATTTCAGAACATTCTGATGAAAATTCTTCATCAGCTGTAGAATTTTATTTTTTTCTTTGATGCATGTTTGACAACTTAGTATTCATAAGTATACTCTACACACAGGAAATGTTTAGTGTGTTCATATGTAGTGGGTAATTCTTCTGTTGCCCATGACATTATGCATGGGCATTGCAGTATATAAACAATTGATGGTAACACTGAGAGACAGTAATGTAGGGAAGAGCTTGGTAACTGAAATATCATTCACCTTTGTTGATTCTCGTAGGATGGAAGTATGAACCAGCTTCACAACTTCATGTTGTTTAATGTAAGTCATGGCTATATTTTAAGAGAATTCACAGGTAAAGTTCACCCTAGAACAGGCCACAAAGGCCCAGAGGTGGAGTAGAGGTATAGCTCTGCTCTTTCTTTAACCTCGGCGCTAGATAGGGGTGGATGGTCAATGCCATGCCCCAGCCACTTTACCCCCAGGAAAGACCCAGTACCCATTGTATAGGAGGCTCGGTGGGCCGCAGGGCCGGTCTGGACGGGTGCAGAAAGAGAATTCATGGACCTTTAGGATTATGAAAAAAAAGGTATTTTCTTTGCCAGATTTGGTTAGAAAAGTGCAACAGACAGAAATGTGGAACTCTTATCATTAATACTCCAAGAAATTCTGATTATTACCCCCTCTATTTTGGTCACTTTCAGTGGTGTATATAGAAATTTTTTACCTAAGATGCAATTAATTTTCACTGTCATAGAATTCCCACTGACCTCTTTGCTGATAAGAAACATTCATACAGAAGTTGAATGTTTGGTTCCAGATTGACAGGTCAATATTCTTATATAATGTTCAGTTAGCCAGTACAATTACTGCAGTATGATGGCAGTTATGCATCTTCATATATGAACAGCATATAAAAAAACAGGTTGTTACACAATGAACTGTCTGGAAAATAAATACCCCTCCTTATAGAAATGTGTGGATACACACAGAATATGTAGAATGGTTTACACAGCAGCAAAGTTACATATGTTTGCTGCATGACCATTAGTTCTTTACTTACCTCATCTGCTGTTACAACCAACTATTTCATTCTATTTCTGTAACATTTCCAACTGTCAGTTATTTATGAAACTAGGAAATTGCACAGCTGGAATTTGAGGTTACTTACTGTAGTGAAGTTGTTGGATTTTGTAATTTGTTATATTTTAATGCAGTGTTGTGATTCACCTGTAATGATACATCTGGAGACCAGTTAGTTGACACATGCTAAATGTTTGCTCATATGACATATCACTGCTTGTCTCACAAGACATAATGCATATGTATACATAATGAGTATCTCTTATCACAAATCCTCTCTTTGTGTAGTACTGTCTGTACACTAGCCTAAAAATGTATTACATTATTTCTTGGTCCTGAATTGAGTTACATTGGTTGGTTTTCCTTTTTTAATTTGGTGTAACAGTAGTTGTTCACACTTAACAGTGCAGTGTTCCATATAATAAAGTAACCATTGGAACTCCAAACGTGATACATTAACACTCCCCAACAGGCTGCAACACCAGTCCACTGTGGGGTGCAAGTATCACATTCTACAGCAAAATTCCTTTAATCTGATGTATTATAATTCAGAAATCCTGAAAACCAGATACTTGAGGAGAGTATTATTTATATAGTAAAACCAACAAAATGCACCAATGTATCAAATTTATTTTATTTTGGAATGACACTCTACATGTTTCAGACGGTCTTGGACTCCTGATGATGGACAGAAAGACCATCCGAAACATGTAGAGTGTCATTCTACAATAAAATGAATTTGATACATTGTTGAATTTGCTGGTTCTACTATAAAAATATTATGATGCATGGCCCTATGAACATCAAATTTGAGGAGAGTAGTTGCTTTTTACCAGGGGAAGAAAAAAATTATCAGTGAAACAAACAAATCTTAGTGGCATACTCAAAAACTTATCCTGGAGTGTTGGTACTTAAAATGTTGTGGTATCTCCGGACCCCTTATCTCCTACTCCATCAACTTCTTCAAAAATGAAGACCCCCAAAAAAACAGAAGAGGACCCTAATGACCCAGAAGCAGCAGATGAAGGAGATATCCAAATGGAATGCTCCTCTGATTAGTTGCATGGCCCAAGCATAGTAGTAACAAAAAATTACCTGTAATAACTTATGTCAATATGGTACCATCTGATATTCAGAATATTCAATAGTTTGGCACCTGTCTGGACCCACGAAAACTGGATTAACAGAATTTTGCTGTACAGTAAATCAAAACAATGAAGATTGTCATGAGCTACCTTCACGAAACATGTATGTACACTGTCAGTATCAGCCACCAAGGACAATACTTGGATAACAACCATACTTCTATCTCTCCTACACATTTTGTTCAACCCCACTTGATCATCATTAGAGAGTTCATACAATTACAAAGAAATTATCCCGTTTTATTAAAAAATTTTCATTATCATTTAAATATTGTTAAGTTGGCACAAACATCAATACAGTGAGTTATTTTTTCATGGGGATGTTTATACATTTTAGTATACTGAAATTCATTGAAATTGGATGTCTGTGATAAAATTACAGTTGTCTTAAGGAATATTTATATGCTGCCTGCCTATAATGGACCATGACAACAGAGCTAAATCATTGTGTCAGTTCTTCAAAAAGGAAGTTGGCATTATGTTTTCCAGTAGTGCATCTCAAAGTGGGGTTATGAGACACTTATGTATGCAGTAACACAATGATGCTGTAGTTCATTATGTAATGAAAATAGCAGTTTATAAACTCATCTGTGGATAGTGATTTGTTTCCTGGATACACATTGAACTACATCATCTTTGGTGCATAAACATCTGAAACACCTTTCCTTGGTGCATGTGCTTGGAGGCTACAGTGTATGAACACCCCTAAGAAAATTAAGAACTGGATTATTCTATTGATGCTTTTGTCAACTCTCAATAGTCAAATGACAATGGAATACTTTTATGTAAACCTTTAGTAAATACATTTCTTAGATAAAATGTAGATGGAAAAACCAAATGAATGGAATAACATGAAGCACTGTGAAGGAGAATGAAGAACTTGTAAATAGGGACCAACTTATCATACATATATAATGTAATATAGGGTAATGATAAAGGATGTGTAGTGCAGAAAACCTTGTATTTGCAAATACAGCCCCAAGAAATATGTATTTCAAACTCAACAAATTAAGATTATTGCCATATCATCACCACCACCACCTTTATGCAGGGTACTGACAATTATATACATGAAACAAACCATGTTTCTAAGATATATACTGTTGCAGCTGTCCTGTATTTACAGTTTGTGCTACATGTAATGTTATTTCACCCATGCAATATGTTTTGTACTTTTGCATTAGTACTTGTGTATGTGTGCAGTGCACAGTATGGCTGTTCTTTGTAGTTCCTTAATTTCATGCTTTCCTGGTATGTTGCTCAGGTACTGGCCGAGTGATTTTGAAATGGTTCCAGTTGCCCCTCTTATTATTGGTATCACTTTTGCTTTCACATTCCACATATGCTGAATTTGTATTATAAGGTCTTTATATTTTAGAATCTTCTCAGCCTTTGTCTTGATCACATTTCTGTCTCTAGCAGTTGCAACATCTATTAATATGCATGTTCCTTTTTCATTATCATGGATTATGATGTCTAGTTTATTAATAATATATTTATTTACTGCAATTGGGTTGTTACCTGGTGGCAGTGGTTATTTTACATGTAAACAAAACATGAAATTGGTTACTACTAGATTTAAGTCGGGAGGGCTACATGAGAAACACGTAGTGGCAACTTGGAATCTTGGGAACCATCTTAGCATTTGCTTAAAGACACAGGGAAACCAAGAAAAACCTGTGTTGAGATGGCCGGTCGCAGGACCTTCCGAGTACTGACTTCTAGCCAGCAGTCCAACATTTAAAGTACCAAAAAAAAAAAAGAGCAGTGCACAC
>Ga0136643_10012461_pt1 | contig 12669 bp, 4 predicted proteins | sample TergutLab28metaG_FD_96883 | JGI IMG/M metagenome (GOLD analysis project Ga0136643, IMG submission 96883) | Labiotermes labralis P1 segment gut microbial communities from Petit-Saut dam, French Guiana - Lab288 P1 (version 3) (version 3) | ecosystem: Host-associated > Arthropoda: Insects >...
CGCACCGGCCGCCTTTACCCCCAGGAAATACTCCTGGTACTCATTTCTGTTAGAGGCTGAGTCGACCCCAGGGCCATAGTGCGATCAGAAGGATTATGTCAATGAAAAATTCCAATGACACCATCTGGAATCGAACCAGCGACCTTCCGATTTGTAGCACAGCACCTTAACCACTGTGCCACCGCGGTCTCCACTGTATAATATAACGAACGGTTTTATAAAGTTATTAATATTTTAAATACATATTTTTCTAGAATCTGGCACTAATATTGTAATATATTAATTTTGTTGACAGGTGCTGAAAACATCACTATCATACTACACAGTGTTACGAAGTCTCTATCGTGGCTGAATTACAATTACTATATTACAATGCAACCTATTATGAATTTGAGTTGTTATGACTACAAAGTTTTCGGGTTTCCTGATTATAAAGGCAGCACGATCCTCCGAAACTTTGCTACACTTCTACCAGAATGCACGGTGACACATTGTAGAGAGAGCCTTCTGTGTAGTTATCGCCACGAGAACGTGAGAAATTCAAATATCACACTGCACGTAGTGTTAGGTGTAGCAAAACTGAAGGGCAGAGACCACTTGGGAGCCGCAGGCGTAAGGAGGATAAAGAAAGTTAAAATGGGCGGAAGAGTGCGGATTGGAGTCCTCTGGCTTCAGGACACAGTCTCATGAAAACTAAAATGAAATTATATTTCGATGAAGTTCCGGTACTTCACTGAGCATTTCAGCTACTACGAAACACATAATAAGGACTCTGTTAAATGCTGTTAATTAATTAAAACTTACAGCCATTACAATTGCACGCACTGTATATCACACAACTGAAGCTTGTATTATGTGTAACATCTAAAAAGCCTATTAAAATCTCAGCCAAATATGCAATATGCAATACACAATATCTCTCGACTTAGCCTTAATGGTTTATTTGCTTTGCAACTACTACCACCTGGCCTGTGTACTGTACCTATCAGGCATTGCAAACGACTCGATAACACAGCGACAGAATTCACTTCAAAATTACGATACTTAGGCTTGCGCATATACAAATGCAGTAGGGTCGATAAATGTAGAACTTCTTAATATTTTCAACGTATAGCGCTGCACTTTTCGGGAACATTTGTATTCCATTCCACGTATTTGGCTTTCAGAAGACCGTGCACCGTGGTATATTCTTATAATAAATCCAATAAGCTGCAGTAATTTCTCAAATTTATTTTTGGAATAAAACTACATGTTTCGGACATTTTCTCTGTCCATCATCAGGAGTCTAGCACTGTACACACAGCAATAGGTGTATGTATTGCTGTGTGTACAGTGCTAGACTCCTGATGATGGATACAGAAACTGTCCGAAACATGTAGTGTTCCATTCCAAAAATAAATTTGAGAAATTAGTGCATTTAGTTGGTTTTATTATAAGGATAAACTATTCCACGTCTTCACCTTGACACCTGGAATGATGCTTTGTTGAGCGGTGACAAGCAAGAAGGTTCTATTCTGTGTTTGTTTAAATCACGAAAGCCATAAATTCTTTATGAGAGTGAGCATTGGCCATTCTGCTCTGAAACGTTAAGCCTATGTGTCCGTTTAAATAAATAGTGGATACGAGATTTCAAATGTATGGTACGGTTTGGTTTTGTAGTATAAACACGGCAACTATGCAATAAAAATACTAGAAACCAAAGTCTGTTATCGTGGATCCTACACACATGTTCGGCCTACCTTAGGCGTTCAGAAGTTTTTCTTCGTAAACTTTCAAAGGAAGGTAATCATTTCTTTGCCTCTTCACTGATTCAGATAGACTACGTGTACAGCACACATTTCAAATCACTTGGTCTTCAGCCATATAGCTTATTCGTAAAATTTGCAACAACTTTAGAACTAGTTAACACCAATGAAACTTCTCGTCACAGACAAATCAGTGAATGATGTCGCTTATAAACAACTCAAGATATTAGTGTCATAAATACTATTCTGGTCAATTTTCGTTTCAGTTCGTGCCAGATATCCGAGAAGAAGCAGTTAAAATCGTGACAGCAGGAGGCAAAGATTCGAGGTATTACCATTATCGAGAAAAATTAAATGGGGTTGTGAAAGGATGGGGGAAAAATAGTTTTCCAAAGATATCAATCCGGAGGTAGGAACCGTGCAGGAAAAAACCCAGAGGAACCTATTGTTACAAATTAGAAAGCAAACTTCTCTTCTTCAAAGATTTGGAAGACGAGTTCATAGAAATCATGCATATAATGGAAGAGAAATATTTTGGCGTTGAAAGGTAGGATGTCATAATGACGGCCTTCCAAATGGCTACAAAAAAACTTTAAAACGAGTTTATCTGAAAGAAGCATTGGTGCTGGAATGACTGACTCTAAATGTGGATTCTAGGCATGACATTTTATTGTTAGCACTGACAAGGAAAGTAAAGTGTACTCTACCACACCAATACAGCTAAATTGGGAACATCCAGTCGCTTGACAAATTTCAGTTTAGCTTCCAACACAAATATTTTGGAGTAACTTATCATTGTTTTACAATAGCTGCCACATCAAAGGTTATTATTACAAAGTTAAAACAATACAACCCTTAATGAGCAAGATTGACGAATTTTACGAAACAAGTACATATTCACCAAACTTGTTAGTTTGTTCACCAGTCATGAAGATTGGGTGGAATGTAAAGGATTACAACGGTTTATATCCGCAGTTAAATAAAAATGTTATGTAATCATTGACCTACAAACACAGACACACACAGTTTGTCTGTTATTAATGAGAATATTGTATTGTTAATCAGAAGAAACTACAGAATGAATAATATTTTGAGTTAAAATTTTGCCATTATTTGAACATTTTCCTCGACTTGCAGTTTGTGGGCTGAAGATATTAGTACACGTATTATCAATAGTGCTGGCATGTGACGTGGTGACAACAAAATGTCCAAGAGAAAGAAAAAAAGGTTCTTAAAAAAAATTCAAAGTGTTCAAATGTTTGTTTCTCTAATTTTTTATGATCATGGCGAATGCTATTATTATTAACAACTTCCTGCATCTAAATGTGAAGGTACAGCGATCCCATTACATGCCTGGAAAGGCCCTGAGGGTTCCAGGAGTCTGAGGCTCTCAGATTTCAAGACAGTCGGCACATGAAAGTGGTAAGGTTGTCAGCCCTACGCACCGGCCGCCTTTACCCCCAGGAAATATTACTGGTACTCATTTCTGTTAGAGGCTGAGTCAACCCCAGGGCCATAGTGCGGCCGGAAGGATTATGTCAGTGAAAATTTTCAAAGACACCATCGAGAATCGAACCCGCGACCTTCCGGCCTGTAGCGCAGTGGCCTACATCTAAATGCTGAAGGAAAGTTTGTTCCATTCGGAATTAAGACTGATTTTATCTCTACAAAGGCGCCTCTTAAAACTTTAAGACTTTTTAAAGCATTTCTTTGATTGTAAACTTGTTCCACTGCATAAATACTTTTGACTTCATATTCCTGACCAGCGTATCTATCAATCTCACTTTTAATCGCAATTCCTGAGGCGATATTCCAGATATCATTCCACTTGCTGCCATCAGTTTCTTAAGTAATCAAGACATTTATATTCACTGTTGTCCGGATAATTTAGTAGTAAGTTAATGGGGGTAACCAACGGAAAGTAAAACAATGCTTTATCGTAAAGATGGAAGCGGAACGAAGAAAAAACTGAGCATTGCACAAGCTCGAACGCACACGCGCACGCACACACACACACACACACACACACACGTGTGTGTGTGTGTGTGCAGTGATTCGTGATTTATAGTCATTGCTGTAGGAGACGGTCTTTTTTTTTTTTGTCAAAAACATTCCTATCTAACATGAGTTCTATCCTCACTGATTGTGGTGCAATGGATGTGTTTTAATTCCCATAAACGCACCCCTGTAACCCGCGCGTAGAATTTCTGGGGTACGTTGTACGCTTCGCGACCTTCAGGAACAGTGAGAGAATACTGCAAGAGGCAGCACGCTATTCAAAACCGATCTGCAAGATGCGTTGTGGTAAAGTATGGGATTTTCGAAAACTTCATTAGTCAATCGTCAGTGTAAATTAAATAGGCCTATAGGCAATTTAATGCAGTTAAATTTATACCTTAAATTTATCAAGTAATGTGCTTGTTTATTATTTTACTGGATGTTTGCAATAATATTTACCTTTTAAGTTAGACTGAAGCCATCATAACCAACACCGTAACCGTTCAAAATAAAACACATATTTGTATGAAATATTTTAGTCACAAATACCTAGGAAATAATCTCCTACATTTAATGTCCGTAGCTAATGGGTCACTCTGTTATATGTGTATACGTATCCACATATACATATCAGTCGCTCACTTAGGCAAAAACCATCCCAGCATGAGCTGCATGCTCAGTGCCTCAGTGGCTAAGTGCACGCAGCAGTCACTTCCATCCTCATAGGTGAACAGTAACAATTGTAATAACAACAGTCCGCTGACAGCTTCTATTTTCCTTTCTCTCATGGGTCACGCCGAGAAGAGGAAGCCTTGAGGGTTTTTTCCTTTCATTTCCTTTCTTATGAAGAATTCCTTAGCTTGGTTTATAGTTCACTGTTCAGCATATGTACTGTCCTGTACTGTACTGTACTACTAAGTTTTAATATTTTAAAAATGTGTTTTGCTCACAAAGATTATTTATGTTCTTCGTATGTTTCTTACATAAATACCAATTATATCCTAAAACACCATTAACCGATTGGTTTTGTAACGTAAATAGGAAATGAACGTTAATTACAACATTATGTATATAAATTTTATGCTTCATTCAGGGTACTGACATTTCTTCTAGTAATGGAGCTGCAGAAAATGCGGCATGTAATTTGTTTTAATATTGTATAACATTCCTGGTGCGTGCGCAATGAAAGGAGGTAGACCAATGCCTGTTGGATTGCCCATGTCTACAAGTAACAACTTCAGAAGCGATGAAACGGTTCCCATGAAATCTGATACTGTAAATTTCGCGCGCTATATAATCTTGGCAACTGACAGCATCTTAAAGTAGCACACACAGTAACAAGCTCGTTATATTATATTATGGCACAAATGTGTTTCTGTGCTCTTCCTAAGTGAATCGCGCTAAACCTTTTCTTAGAAGTGAGAAATACTTCGAACAGAAGATGTAAAAAATCTGAAATAAAAATCTTTTCGTGATTTCAAACTTTCGCCGTGTTCTGAATGTTGTTTGCTTTCTTCTGGGTAATTCCCCGGCGTCTGAATTGTATATGCCGACGTTTCGAACAGTCTGTCTGTTCCATCTTCATAGGCGGATAGGTATGAAGATGGGGCAGACAGAGTGTTCCCGAAATATCGGCATATAAAATTCAGTTGCCGGGGAATCACCCAAAAAAAAATACAGCATAAAAATCTTATTTCCGATAAAATTCTCCTCAACACTGACGCTATCCAATATTACTGAAGAAAATAGAGTGAGGGCGCCAAAACGGTTTGTATATATATTTTGTGCTGTGTAAAACACCAGGATGGCATCTGCAACAAAAACGTATTTACCGCTAACTGACGAACTTGGCTTATTCAAGGTAAACTCTGAAAATTTTTTATGAAGAAAGGCTCGTGTATGACAATTTGCCGGTATGGACGAGCATAAAATTTTACAAATAAAATGAACCGCAATACCAAAGTTGAATACAAACAAAACCAACTGGTTTTTTGCCTTAAGAAAAAACGCGAGACAAAAAAAAATAACGCAGAGAAGAGCTTCATAATTTGTACTTTTCGCCAGGTAGTAGGATGACCAAAACAGAAGAGGAGAGGATGTGCGAGAAATATGCAATGCGGTAAAAAGGGTACTTGCAATGCCTTGTCTTAGATGGGAAGGGAATATTTACTGTACTTATTAGTATACATGTTACTGAGAGTATGGAATATAAATTTACTGATCTTACAGATATTACCTGCATGCAATTTGAGGGTGTGAAATGGATGAATATGAATCAGGATTTGGTCCAATGGCGGCCAGCTGTGAAGGCAGCATTGCAAATTCGGATGTCATAAATAAAAAATAATTTTTATATTTATTGGACTATGCATCATTGTGATAGTTGAAGAATAAAAGACCAACTTGATGTCACTTGCTATTTTATTGCACCTCTTATGTGCTCAACATGTTTCGGACATTAATATATCCATCTTCAGGAGCTTGCGACTCTTCTGTTGAATTACCACATTGATCGTATTGTTCTTGGTTCGATGTGTGTTGGGGTTTCGGTGTGGTTGGGTTGGAGTGGTATCAGTGTTGCAGGCTTCAGTGAAATAAAATAGCGAGTTACATCAAGCTGATCTTTTATTCTTCAACTAACAAATAATTCCTCTACTAGCTTAGTTACTACTGTACTCTATGAACATGCAAGACGCATACATTTGAACGTATTACGAAGTGTCTGTCACATCGTCTTACAGACCATTTCTGGAGCGTTCGCCTTGGTGCCAAATTTCCCCCTGCTATTTACGGGCTACACAATTTAGAAACACCCAGTCCCTTGAGTAACACGTTCCTATGTTTTGCCATTCAAGGCGCGTCGCGGAGTAGGACGTCTGAGAATCGCTGCGACTTCAGGATCACGCAGACTTGCCAGTACGGTCGTGTGGCGGTCGTCAAGTGGATCTGCTTGCCGCCAAAGCGCGAATCAGACTCCTGATTCGTATTGCGTTCTCCGTGACAATTTCCGCTCTATTTTTCTGCTACAGTTAATTGAGAGTAGATTATTTCTAACACACCAAGTGCGGTAAATTCTTTTTATGAAAGTTAGCGTTTTCATTATGAATTACTTTCACAAAAGAAAACGGTGTTCTCTCTTTCTAGTATTACTTTTACGGTTAGAACGTTTTGTTTAAAAATAAGGGGAGTGAGTATATACCTCCACTGAACACACATTCTCTTCAGAAGCGAACGGTTGCTCATCTAGTCAAGACATTCCTCGGGGTTTTATAAAATTCGAAATTTCTTTACCGCGTCACAACATTCGGACACAACCCAATTCCGAATAAGCTGAACCCCAGCCAATCCCGCAGATCCTTAATCTATTTCGATCTACATTATTACTACCCTCACATCAACACATATGTTTATCTCGAACATACTATCTTCCCTTCAGGTACCGTTTGGTCTAGGTGCAGGTATTTTTCTGCTCTCAGATCAACGAACGGACTTAAAATGAAATTGATTTTAAGATTACATTCGATATAATTTGTGATTGCCTGGTCTATGACAATGCAGTCACCCAGCAATGCGAAACTCTGTTGCTCAGCTGTGCGACCACAAAGTGTACTCAGAAAACAACAATTTAATTTTTACCACTTAATCATTTAGACGCAACACAACACACGACACACACCCATAGTCAGGCGCATCCTCAGCAGCGTGCGACTTCACAATACGACATGCTGCCACAGCACCAAGTTAATATAATCAGTTAATCAGTGAATATTTTTAAGTATGTGACTCTAGCAAGGAACAGCTTAACTCCCTGAAAATGATCTTAGGATCGAAACATGTTGGAGCCACTTTAAATGTTTTAATGTAAAAATTTTATTTATGTGCATTAGTTGGTGTGCTAATTAAATGAATCTACCAAGTACGCAGTGCAACGATAAAGAAAGTTAGTTTTTACCGTTGCGGAGACTTCAAATCGCATCTAACCCACAGCAATGTTAACTGCACCAGCACGTGACTGCATGGACTAAAAAGGTGCAATAACTGTTTTATTTAACACTTTATTTTCACTGTCTGGCCTAAAACAAATCTTTCGGGTCAGTGGTGTGACAGATGTCGGGAAGATTTTAACACGAAGTTGAAAACATCAGTGAGAAGTCTTCAACTTCATACGATTCCAACAGAATGTGCTAGCATCCCTTGTTAACAACGTCAGCAGACCTCAAGCCTGCGCAACAGATTTGAAAGAGAAGTGCTTATCTTCTAGTCGAACAAACCAGTCCATTATCTTATAGCTACAGTACAGACACATTTAAGTTAAATTATAGACGGGCACTCTATGAACCTGACTTGGTACTAACTGTAACATCATACAAGAGGATATGTGAGTTGACGTCTTCTGAGATGTGACGCCGTGTCTGTGGGTGAATGTTTCAAAGAAATGTAAAACAGTCCCATTACAGGCCTGGACAGGCCCAGAGGGTTCCAGGAAGTTAAGGCTCCCAGATTTCGTGACAACGGCACAGGAAGGTGGTAAGGTTGTCAGCCTTCAATCTGATAAAAGCAGGAAATGGCCTCATGAAACGTGTACTGACTTGACGGATGAATATTTCACTACTATGGCAGTCAACATGTGTGCGAGTTTAAGTTATCAATTATAAAAATAAAATAAAAAAAACAAGGGTGCACCGATCTCGGGCGCCTGGTCTTCCTGGCGCCTATATTTACAGCGGCTTCTAATATTTTCGGCACAATTATGACAATTTTCTCCCTACATTAAAATGTGTATTAGTTCACATCCATCGCCTAGAAAGCACCAGATAACAGTAAGGTTCAAACGTCAGTCCATGTTTATGGGTTCTCAGTCTGGAACTCACTTCATGTGACCCTTCTAGCAACTAGAATTTTAAGGTGGCTCCTAGGTGTTCGGCAAATTTGTAAAACTCTGTTTAACAAGGAAATCCTAACGTTTTTCTTTTATTATGCTAAACAAAAAGTCACAATCATTATACACTTTTATGCAGTATTGTGTTTTGTGAACATGTCCATTTTGTTGGACCACATGACACGGATGAATTCCAAATTACACGAATTTCACCATTTCTATTGGATTTTCTTAAGCAATACATTAAATAGTATGGAAAGTTGTTCATTTTAGGGTATACTGTTCTTTTCACTACGCCGTTCCTCCCACAGAACTCATGTAATATTTTCATGCTCTACTGTCGGTCTACAGCATTCAGAGCTACGTGCTACAAAACGCACAGACTTAAACTGCTCATATTTTAGGTTATAAACGAATTTGTTGCTGAATGTGACAGTCACTTCACACTGCACATCAGGTAGGGTTCTACTGGTTCTACACGGATCGCCATAGTGAACCATCCAGTTCGTGCTGTGAATTAAACGCGTGCCAAGCTAAGCAACAGCGGTGGACACACATCACATTACACACTAAATACTGGCTACATTGTACTCATATTAACAAATATTCCAGACACAGAAAAACGGACAGCACTGATGTAGAGGGTTGCATGTTAAGGTTACCACAGAATAAAAAATGCTGTATGGGAATCAATCCAGATGTGTTTGTTCCAACGTCCCTACTCACCACAAGCATGTAGGAGTGATTCTTATGCGTATTGGACCGTGCATCGTCTTGATATTTGAATAAAGGTAGACCAACTTGATGACACTTGCTTTATTATGTCAATTTACTGCTCAACATGTTTCGGATGTTAATACATCAATCTTCAAGAGCTTTCGACTACTTGGTGCGTTATTGTGTATGCTGTATTGTGCTGTAATGATGTAAAGATGGATATATTAACATCCGAAATATGTTGAGCAGTAAATTGGCATAATAAAGCAAGTGTCATCAAGTTTGTAGGAGTGATGTTTAACAACAACATGACGTAGGCCTTTGTTCATCTCCTTTCGGTAGTACGGTCTCTCTTACGTCAGCACATCTTCTCATTGTAACTCATTGCATAATGTGCCTAAACTTGTGGATAACGACGCAGAAGGCAGCTTCTAACTTGTCATGCATCTTCGAGAATTTACAATTTCGAGATATGCCCCCGGCCACACGCTGACATACATAATCTTCACATCTGAGAGGTGCTGTTACATAAGCAAAACGTTACTGTAGTCACAATGGACAAGCAGTGAGAGAAAATATTCTACATCATGTTTACATCCATCGAGTGACATAATGTTAAGCGTGTGTGCTGTTGCAATTACCACTTGAAACTACTGGGCACATGCTTGCTGTAGAACTGCTGTCTTGCCTAGCAGTAAATTTACTGATACAGAAATTTGCGCGTCACGCCGTACATTCGTTCACCTATTAAGGACATCTGTGCAAGAACTGGTTTTTAAATGGTCTCCTCTCAGCGCACGTGACATCAGCACTTTAAGGCCCCCCAGTTTTCATCAATGTATTTTTTATGTTTAAAAATGTATGTAGTCTATACTTAAGGATTAGAATAATTACAACAATAATAATTGTGCCTATTGTTATAAGGGTGCGAAATTTGATTAGTCACATTAAGGAAAGACTAGAGAATGGGGTGTTTCAGAAGGAAATATTTGGATCCAAGAAGAAGAAAAAGACGAAGAAGAAGAAGAATGTGATGGCATGGATTTGCATGGTGTCTACAACTTGCTAAATTCCATTAGTACTATCGAATTAAGGATGAATGAGATGGACTGAGCATGTGGGTTGGTGGTGGGGAAATGTGAAGAGACTGACCGGCTGGGGAAATGTGAAGAGACTGACCGGCTGGGGAAATGTGAAGAGACTGACCGACTGGGGAAATGTGAAGAGACTGAACGGCTGGGAAAATGTGAAGAGACTGACCGACTGGGGAAATGTTAGGAGACTGAACAGCTGAGGAAATGTGAAGAGACTGACCTGCACGAAGACCTTGGAATAGATTGAAGGATCAAATTATAATGTACTTTGAAGAAATGGAATGGGATAAAATAGACTGGTTTCACATGGCTCAGGATAAGCTGGCTGTTGTGCACAATTCAGTGAACCGCCGTGTTCCATAAAATGCGGAGAATTTCTTGGCTAGCTGAACAGTTGTTAACATTTCAGGAAGGACTATGCTTCACTGAGCTATTTCCTAGAGCCGCGAAAATTTTTCAGTCCTACAAGCCACTTTTGCGGAACCAAATCACACGTCCCTTTTTTATGTCCGATTGTCACACCATTTTCCTGCCAGCCCAGGTCATCACTTTCAGCCCGACCGGTTATTGTCGGACTGGAGTGACGGGACAGGGAAACTTCACCACCGGCATTCAGTCAGTTACGCATTTGCCAAATGACAGTCCTCCACAAATCTCTGCGCTTGCGCAAACACTTCAGAGGCAGGGCAGCTCAGTCATTACAGTGATTAGGCCACGACTGTACAAAGGGGGGGCAGGCACAAAAGATGTTTAACCTAAATCTTCCACGGCGACTGAATTTAATAAAATTTCTCGCTCCAGCAGCCGCGTCAGGTGGTTGAAAGGCGAGTAAACCAGCATTTCGATACCATCTCTCTTCTTGTCATCAGAGAGCCTTTTTCTCTAATAGCGAGAACAGTAATGGTTCTCGAAACCTTGTTCTGCTCGCCTTTCAACCACCTGACGCGGTTGCTAGCCCGAGAAAGTAAGCATAAGAACTGTTTTTCTTCTCCAAAGCGTGTAGATCGGCTTTGTGGGCAACCCAGCTTCCATTTCGGTGGGTGCTGGAGGCCCGTCACAGAGAATAAAGCGGTCGGTTCTGAAGCTGACGACTATCTCTATCTACCTAGAGCCGAGATTAAAGCATGGAGCTAAAGCTAACTTTCCGCCAGGTGCTTCCACCGCGTGGAATTTAACTAAACATGGAGATGGCTTTACATTTACTCACACATTCTGACAAGCAAATTAACATTTCGATATTAATTTAATCGCTACTTTTATCAAAGCATTTCTTCAGTATCCTTGAGGGCATACCACTTGTGGCACTGTTCACTGTCACTATGCTAAGGTGTTATAAGAACTCAATTTAAGAGATCACGGGCAAAACTACCTACAAAATATTTACTCACTCGTAAAAACGAAACGGCCTCATGCTGCTTTCATTTTTGTAGCAGGAATAAGATGCTTGGCCTGAGAACGCTGCACATTTGATTTCACAAAAATCTGATTTGGCGTTGCCTGTGTTCGATTTTGTGCTTTCCAGAGATTTATACTAATGTAGTGTTCATAAACCTCATCACACAGATCGTGTTACCAGCAAATTATATCTTATAATCTTCAGCAGTATTACAGATATGCGTCACTTAAGGACGGGGATACGTTTTTTTAATTGCACGCTAAGATCATAAGATGAATACCTATGAATTTTACATATTGTACTATGTCATGTTGACAACTTCTACTAATGTTACGATTTATGATGTAAGACGAAATCTCGCCCCCCTTCCAAAATTAACCCATATATTGTATAGTCATTTAATAAGTTCTTTGAACAACCTGATGATGACCTACATACAGGGTCGAAACATGTAGTCGTATCTTATATATTGCTACTAACTGTAATAATGTTGTGTTCTTGACTGTAAGTATACATAGATATAAACACGCTACACCTTTGTATTATTGACGGGGATACGTTTTGAGAAATGCGTCGTTAGTCGAATTCGTCATTGTGTGAACGATTACTTACACAAACCTAGATAGTATAGCCTACTACACACCTAGGCTATATGGTATAGCATATTGCTCTTAGGCTACAAACCTGTACAGTATGTTAATGTACTGAATACTGTAGGCATTATAATATAATATAATATAATATAATATAATATAATATAATATAATATAATATAATATAATATAATATAATATAATATAATATAATATAATATAATATAATATAATATAATATAATATA
>Ga0136643_10012464_pt1 | contig 12668 bp, 1 predicted proteins | sample TergutLab28metaG_FD_96883 | JGI IMG/M metagenome (GOLD analysis project Ga0136643, IMG submission 96883) | Labiotermes labralis P1 segment gut microbial communities from Petit-Saut dam, French Guiana - Lab288 P1 (version 3) (version 3) | ecosystem: Host-associated > Arthropoda: Insects >...
CAACATCAAGGTAACAAACGACGTTAACATCAAGGTAATAAACGACGCCAACATCAAGGTAGTAAACGACGTCAACATCAAGGTAACAAACGACGTTAACATCAAGGTAATAAACGACGCCAACATCAAGGTAGTAAACGACGTCAACATCAAGGTAACAAACGACGTTAACATCAAGGTAACAAACGACGCCAACATCAAGGTAACAAACGACGTCAACATCAAGGTAACAAACGACGTTAACATCAAGGTAATAAACGACGCCAACATCAAGGTAGTAAACGACGTCAACATCAAGGTAACAAAAGACGCCAACATCAAGGTAACAAACGACGCCAACATCAAGGTAATAAACGACGTCAACATCAAGGTAACAAACGACGTCAACATCAAGGTAACAAACGACGCCAACATCAAGGTAACAAACGGTTTTAATACAATTGTAAAACATTTTATGAACTTACATTCTACGTTCTATACAAATACTGATGTACAAATCCTGAGGATGACCCACAAGAAAGGGTCGAAACATGTCGGAGTCCCAGTGTTTTAATTGTAAAAACTTTATATTGTAATATCGTCATTTGTTGGTATAACTTTGAATTAAAACAGAAGCGCTATAAGTCAGGAATGCTGAGCACTGGAATGTGTGATTGTGAAACACTGCAACACATCATTCTAAAGTATTAATTTTCTTCCAGTTGTTGTGGGTCTATACCCATCTAATGACAATGTAATTCAGTGCCGAGGTCAGATTCGTGACTTTGCATGAGACATAAATCCAGCTTTCAAGCAACATTATTCTGCGGAGTTTTGGTTTCTCGGAACGCTAAATCAGTCACTACATACTAGTGGAAAATGCCCACTGAAAACTCAATTTACTGAACTCACTTCACTGTACATGCCGAAGTACCCAGATGTTTATTTAAAATCTATCATAACGTTACTATTCGAATTCCATCTGCAAATATTTTGTCTGCAGGATATGCACAGGCAATATATTTAAGAGAACAAATGTTTTCTGCGCGGGTAATACTCTGAACATTTAGTACGTTGTATCTGTGTCAGCAATGAAGGCTCGGATAATGATAGGCTTAGTTATGATATACCTAACAAGAAAATAAACTATAATATTATTATAACTATTGCTTACGATCGTGTTTTTTAGTATGTTTCCTCTCCTCCTCTGTTCCTTTTGTTAAAGTGTAGTTCTGTGGATTGCTAATGAAGGCTATGGTGGCGGTAATTTAAAAATGACGCTACTTAGAAAAGAGGATGGTCAGTCACTACAGAAAATGTTAACCACAATCCTACAAGAAGAAAAAAAAAGGCTACTTTTTTAACTACCTTCAGAAATCATTCTTTTTCCACTAAAGACAGATAATAATGTACATTTTACCCAACAATTAAGAACAGAAAAGAAAAAAGCAAAAACTGAATTCGTAGAAAGAAGCCCTTCTGATTTTCTTAAAAAAACTACAAGATTGAAGAAGCCCTAAACGTTGACGAACGTCCACTGTAAATGACGCTCATTAATTACGTGATATACGTACACATTATATTATATACTTAACTTCTGCCTAAGCTTTCAGCGTACATGAAATAACACGTGTCTAAGTCACGGGAATGCCACTAGAATGGGGACAGTTTGCTTCAGAATATCTTCTAGGCAATAAAATGAGCCTCGTTGGTACAGTAGCTTCGTACAGATCTAAACGCTCTGTGTCTCACTTTGTACCAGAACAAGGTATAAGAGGAAGTAAAGAATGGAAAAAATTGCTTAAAGAAGATTTCTTCCTCACCATCAGATGTCATCACGATCATCAAAGTAAGGAGGACGAGATGAGCGGGACACATACACATAGGTAAAAGACGTAAATATTTTTCGGCCAAAACGCTTGTCGGGAATAGACCTCTTGGAAAAGCTAGGTGTAGATGGGTGAACAGTATTATAATGAATTTTAAAGAAAGAAAAAACAAGGTAATAAGCTGGGTTCATCTGTTTCATTAAAAGTTCCAGTGACAGTTGAATACCGCAATCATCTTCCAGTTGAATTGAATACCAGTTCTCAAGCAGATGCGAAAAAGTCAATTGGTTACAGAGGAACATGTTTCGTGATGGTAGTTATGGTACAGAATTTCTCCTGAGCCGGCATAGGCTCGTTTTCGTGCCTACCTAGTAGTAGCACTTGGTGGTGATGGTGGAGGTGGTGGCTGTGGCGGTGGCGTTGGTGATGTGACGATGACAACGTCGCCTGCCAAATATTGCACGAATATAGAAACATAACAGACAACTGTCGGATGGACATGTACTTCAAATAGGGAGAGAGGAAAGACGAAACCTGCTTTCCGTTTAAAAGGGTATCAAACACAATTGCGGGCTCAATCTATGCCCCGCACGTCTTGACAACTGGGCTTCGTACATTCAATTCACACTTTTGGGCAGTAGACATATCTACTACAGTCAATCCGAAAAATCCGACACATATGCCGCATTAAGATAAAAGAAGTAAACGTGTCTCAGTTTTACAACATGTTTAAATTAATGTAACAGTAGAAAATTTGGGATTAAATTTCATACGGTTTTACTATTTACACCTAAGCGGCCTTCAAACACTACAAACGCAAAATTATGTTTCCAGACTTTCAGGATAAGAATATTTTAACCATTTTCTTTAAGGAATTGCAACAAAAATGAAAAGTACTTAATACACAGAATCTGCCAATAGAAGAGATAACCGCATAACTTATACAATAACATCTTGAGTTGTACAATATTATGCATCAATTTCATGTTTGTGTGACCGTGCTTCATTGATACAATAATATAAACAACCAAATAGACGCAGTAATAATACTTCATTAGTAATTTCAATCAGCTCAACATGTTTCGGGCGATAATTTCGACCATCCTCAGGAACATTAGACTATGTTTACAGCTTGTGGTATAATGCGCCGAAGAAGTTGCCTGCTGGTGACAAGGTCTTCGGCGCATTATAACACAAGCTGTAAACACAGTCTAGTGTTCCTGAGGATGGGCGAAATTATCGCCCGAAACATGTTGAGCTGACTGAAATTACTAATAAAGTATTATTGTTGCATCTAGTTGGTTGTTTGTTCTATTATACATCAAGTTAAGAAACATTTAACTAAAAGTACCGGTTGCATACTTGAAAACAATAAATCTACTCGGTCAAGAGTACAAGCCTTACAAACACTGTATACAACAGTTTTAACACCTCTTCCTGTTACTCATAAATAATTTCAGCTATGGTATTCATACCTATAGACAAAGACGCTGGTTCATTTGGCTGTTAAATATTTATTAACTAAACCCGCTGGAGTCAAATCAGCATTGCTGTACAACTGTATACAAAAACAGCACACGGCATTTCTTTATCGGAAGATCCTGCAGCAGACTACAGTCAAAGCCAGTCCAAGTATGCATGTGAACAGCCCCAGCACCGCCAGAACTGGGCCCATTTCCCACACAACTGGCGCACTTCGTCCAGTTTAACAGTATACAAATCTAACACCAAATTCGTGCTTTCTACTTCCTTTGTATAATAATCTGTAGTAGCCAGGTGGTTACAAGTATGGGGGTGATTCTGGGGGTGGGGTGGACGGGGCGGCACGATCATCGCCTTTCATCCGTCACTACAAGTAAATGAGAACCCTCTCATCACCCACACATTTTACACTTTCCTGGCGGGAACTCGGTGCTGTTGAGCACCATTTTCCAACACATTCTACATTGGATTGCTATCTTCATACTTCACATAATTACACAACACTATAAGTCTACGGTAATTATATAAAACCTTTGCATAATTACATTTTTAGTTTTACACTTTTTACAGAATAGCAGCCCAACTTCATTTAACATTCCAAACACACACTGTGTTAATGCTTTGTGAGATTCACGAAACATTAACAGGTTTTGACGTTTTGCTGACCGTGCATCTCAGTATATTTATCTCAGTATTTAATCAACTTGATGCACAAAATTTGTTTCACCTATAGGTGTGATGATACTAGAGGATGTGTAATGCAATTTTGACCTACTGATGATGAGCACACGTGCTCGAAACATGTAGGGGCATGAAATTAAACTTACTGTGAAACAAATTTTGTGCATCAAGTTGGTTTAAAACTGAGATAAATTAACAGGTTTGTTTTTCTAACAGAGACAATTCTTTCACTGTAAGACAAATAAATTAATTTTGCATATTCTTAACATCTCGCAGTCCCGAAATATCGTGTTTTAAGATATTCCAAATTTGGTTTTTAATGTTTATAATACTAACTTACAGATTATTGAATTGTTAAGGGTTACCTTCTGGGAATATGAGTTGGATTCGTCTGTCTGCGGAAACGGTTAAGTGGCGGGATCTAGTTAACACTACAATGAATTTTGACTTAGTAAAACCAGATGAATTCCATTTATAGCTGAGGGATTGTCACGGTTTAAATGAACATGTTCCATCCATTATTTGGAGTGCATTAGAGATTTTTACAATTATAAATCTACAAATTATACACTATTTTTTCTCATTATCTCCTCGTCAGTACTTAAGTACATGCAGAGAATTCGTAATTTTCTTCAATGAGAAAACAAATTCCAGGCAATAAAACACTAAAACAACAAAATCATAGTTGTTGTTACTTAATATTTATGTTCATGATGTAGCAGCAGTGCCTTGCATGTCATTCACTTCCGTCTATTCACCCCAGCATTTCACTTCACTTCAGATACAAAGAAGTTACTCAGCTTTATGCCAAGTTTCAGTCGAACTTACTTAAGACTGAATTCCTACAATTCCACAACCTTCTATAAAACTACAGGATGATCATTTTGGATGCAAGAATTTTGTTTGTTATTTCTAGAAAGAACTTAAAAAACACTGGGTTTATTATGTGCATTATAATCTTTCTTAATTCTGACTCAATTCAACAGCTACGAACATTTACTACCATAAGTTACAACATACGGCGTTTCGAAATTCTTCGTTCATGTTTTCGTTATTGCGATCATGTAAATGAACTCCGAATTTATAAAGAGCAAAAGAATTTGCGTTTTACATTCCGATCGGTTTAAACAGACAACAGATTATGAAGAATTTCAACTGAATGTAATTTTGTGTCTTACATATTCCTACACAATCCACGTTTAATAGCATTTTTATATTATGTGCTGGTCCTTTCCTAGAAATCAAGATTTCAAACCTTAAAGACCTTACGCCTCCGAAGTTCCGCTCATCCGAACCTTCTCATTTTAATCGCCCTAACAATCCATGTGACTTTATACGCAATTAGGAGTGGCCGTACGTCCGTCCGTCACGCCTTGTGTCTCGACAACTAGCAATGATAACACAAAAAACTAAGAGAAGTTGTGACTTTTCGACTTAGAAATATAAATTCAGATTAAATTCTTAATATTCTTCTTGCACCCATTAATCGAAGTCAAATTCATTCTCTTGTTTTTATGTTAAGCGATTACATCCAGGTGGAGAAAATCCGCACAAACATCTCCTATCACATTCGGGGAAAAAGTCTATTTTGTGCCTCCGCTAGGATAAGCGGGAAATCCGAAAAGAAAATTACTTTCACGTTCGGCGAAAAAATCGTATTTTTTTATTTCCCAACAATCAGTAATAACATCACGTACAGCATGTTAATTTATGATCCGGCAACAACACTAGTGTCATTGCTTATTTAAATGCCGTATGACAATATACATTGGAAAAATATTCAACATGTATAATGGCAATATATTTTCTAGAATGTAGATTAACAAGAAAGTGGTAGTAACGTTTCTTCTAGCTTTCAGTTGGATAGCAATAACTTATAAATCTACGAAACCGGTCATGCGAAATTTGGTAAGGAGATAAATCATAAACATAACCATACATTACACACAAAAATTGTGTAAATTAAAAATCATAAGCGTACCTAACGTCCGGCAGATTTAACATAAGACAAATAAAGAACCTGTGGGATACTTAAGTAACAAACTATTCAGGAATAGAACTTTTTATATAGTCGTAAAAATATAAATCTATACATTAGGCAAGAATGTCCTACGATTCTGCCCGTAAGTTCTTACATTGTACAATAGTAATGAGGTAAAGTTAATGAGCTGGTAAGAAGTGCAGCCTCCAGCCACTATGCCAGAGCCAGTCCACGTACATTATGTATAATGACAGCTGTAATTACTAGGGTTATTTAAGTAATAATTCCGGACAAGGTTGGCCTAATTGAAAATTATGAGTCCGTTGTATTTCCTTTCTTGATGGACATTATTTTTAGAGTAACCAGCATTACGATAAGAATTAATTCTTTCAGACATTAGCAACCACAAGTTACTAACGACCATTCGCCTGAACAGGACGACTTCCCTCCCGAGAGTTGGCATGTTATTACATATAGATTAGTCATATTGAATGCTCACGGTCCTGAAATTAAAATCCCAAGAAAGCACTGAATGTCATACGAAGAATGTTTCATATTTTGTTCTGTATGGTATACCGTATAAAATGTCAGCGTGTGGACTAGATATCTTTGATTCAAGAATAGCGATTATCAGTGGGATCTTGTGAATACGGTAATGAACACTCGGGTTCCGTAAAGACGTATAATATGTCGACCAGTGGAGCAAATATAAACCTCTAAAGAAGGAATTTATTCCAAGGAGTTAGTTAGTTAGTTTCTCTTATTTTCTCTCTCTCCCCCTCCTCTCTCACTTTTCTTTTTCTCTGTGTTTACAAAGACACAGTAAATCAACTTAGACAAACCAGCGCAACAGCCAAGATCACGTGCTTCGGACACGTTTCGGCGTAAACACAAACATTTATTTAAAAAAGTGCGAACACTAAAGGTGCAATCCCCAATATTTACAACACAGGCCACAAACAATAAACTCATATCGCACATCACAATTTCGGTCTTCTGGGCTTCGACGTCATGTGACAAAACAAATGCGCCTGTCTTCTGTGGTGGCTGCGCTGTTGCACGTTATACCGAAACGGCGGTACCAGTGCTAGCGAACTAAATGGCGTCACTCCGGCTACAAGCACGTAATCTCGATATTCATTGCCGCAAAAACCTCAAATTTTACACCCCATACAAATAATGCTAGTCGTAGCCTATTGAAGAGAACGTGTTTCCAAATTGATTTTTCTGTTTCTTTCCTCTTTTCGTTTTTTGTTTGTTTATTTCTTTCTTTCGTTCTTCCTTCCTTTCTTTCTTACTGTCTTTCTCTGTATTCTTCTTTATTTCTCTTTCATTCCATGGTTTACCGCATTACTTAATACGAACTTCGAAATGATGGTGCACCACTAATTGGAACTTCAAAACAGCGACAGGCAATCAAAACAATTCCAATCAATTCTATATCATAAGAAATTAAGGTGTAAATCAAATGTTTGTGATTAGCAGACAAGAGAAAAGAAGTGACGATACATCTGGCCCAGATATAAACAATATCCAGTAAAGTGGCCAAAGATGGTCGCTAAGATTCAGGACAAGTACTGGCCTTAATTATTCCTAACCTTACCTATTTTTGGAAATTAACTGCCTGCTGTGGGTAGCCACAAACGGTAACGTACAATTTATAGTGATGAAAACCGCAATAGCATAGACTTAAATGTTAGCGGACAGCCACAGATGCCTATCTCGCGATTCTAACACAGTATTAGGTAGCAATACATTCATAAAATAAGTATCAATGCAAATAAAACCGAGATATCTTGTAGATATTATGAACAAGGATGTTGTGCATGTAACTGGGATCAACAGTGAGAATCTAGGACACAGCACTCTAAAGGGCTTTACGATTAATGGGAAAGAAATTGTCACACATTCAGGGAATCGAACCTGGACCTACTGAACACCAGTAAGGCTTCTGTTCGCATATTTCCGGTATATGTCAGCGTGCAAAACGCAGAATAATATTGCATGTACAAAATTATAGAAAGATGAAATATTTTGCTAACAAATATATAACTTCATCAACAATAATTAGTCCACAAATCATAGCTTACGGAAATATCAGATTCACAAAATAACACGCTATTCATCAAATAGACCGCATATATCAGCGTGTCACAAGGACTGTCGAGCAGAACGTGTAAAGGTTGCTTCCTGATTTATTTACAGTCCTACATATCTATTAAGGTAATTCTTGTCCTTACACGTAAATTTATGGCAAATAATTCGAAGCTGTGCATTTCATACAAAATGTCACACCCTCTTCTCGTGATTCATTAGTTCTCGCCATCAAGTCGTTAGGTGAAGCAAATTAGTGCAGGGCCTTCAAATTATTACTCTACAAGCAATATTACATTGCAAATTTTCACAACTTTGAAATGTATCAACTACACCAATGCTTTACCTTCACCCCAAAGTACATGGTTCTAGTGTTCTCCTGCTTTAAAAATTCGCGGTTCCGCCATGTTGTTGTTACTGTTGTTGTTAGTGAATGTAGGAAATTATGACTTATTATATTGGGATATCCTATAATGCATAATCTTCCTAGTAGGTCTCGTAAAAAAAAATGTTCAAAATTCTTAAGAGGGGAAATCATCGATACACACGCAGAAGACTTGGAGGTCTCCTAAGCCACGCTCTTTCATTACGCTCATTCGTTAAATTGCGAACAGAGACCATTAGCTTTGTCATGTCAGCCCGTCCGTCTCTCCGCACGTAACAAATCGGCTCTCTCTGGACGGATTTTCATGAAATCTGATATCTATTTTTCGAAAATCTGTCGAAAAAATCCGAGGTTCATTAAAATTTGACAAAAGTAACGGGTACTTTGTATGAAGACCAATTCATTTTTGGTCACACCTCGCTCATTCTTCTTAGAATGAGACATGTTTCAGGCAAAAGGTGTAGAGAAAATCAAACACAAGTTTCATGTTCAATAAATCATGCAGTTATGAAATAATGTGGAAAAATATTGTAATGTCGGACAGGCTACAGTTGACAATACGGCGCATGCGCACTGCTTTCTGGATAACTAAGATTACAGATAAACACTCAGAATATGTAATACTTATTGTTTTTACACTGCAACAATGCTTGTACGAACGCGCCTCAGTGTTACGTTATGCGTACAGTGCCTGTCTTGTTTATTAGGAAGGAAAGTAGAGTAATATAACTGTCCAATTTATGTTTCGGCTTTAAAATATTTTCATTATTTGAGTTTTTCCGACTGCCTCTTCTTGCGCACTGCTCCTCTCCTATTGAAATGTTGGATAGCCTGCCTTCTAGTAGCCTCTGGTACCCATGATAAATAAGGTGGATATTCTTCAGTTACAATATTGTCAGAAATAATTTGGTTTCAAATGTAACGATATTTCTGCCCACTCCACAACCTCCGCTGCTTGGTAATGTTAGTTATATATAATGCTTGTTACAAGACAAACGTTTGAAATTCTATCCGCGTTCATATCTATCAAGTCAGAGTCTAGCTGCCATAAGTAAACAACACAATACGGTATGCTCCCTCATCCAGACAGACGTGGACCCAACATCTTAATCACTCTTGTGACGTATTAGGTACAGTGACCTTCAAAAACAGTGCCTCATTTTAATAAAACCATCATAACAATAAAATTCGACCGTAGGATGTATAGATCTGATATTCGTGACCGACTGTATTTCTTAAGAGATGTTTTGTTATTTTGTTATTTAAACCTGCATTACACTTGATGTGAACCCTTCGCTATATACACGCTTACAAATTGGTAGCTCCGATGCGATTAAAACTTTGCGTTGTTGTACTTAGCTGTAAAGTTATAAACGATGTTAAATTTAGATCACAAATTTCAAAAGTGGCCAACCACTAAAAGGCAGCTTGAAAAGCCATTTTGCTGCAAAGCTTAAGCAATTTCATTGTGACAGAATGTCGCTGTATCACTAAGAGCATTCAATCCCTTTTACTATTTTCCACTAAACTTTCCTTTCATTTTGCGTCTTGACCATAACCTCCGGTCAGATCCGGTGTCCAACCTGCCTAAATACACACCTAGTAGCACCGTGTTAAAAAGATGGGTTAATCGATTACTCAACAAGTTAAATCATTCAGTCTGTTCGATCAATTAACTAAAGTAAAAATCTTGTTATTAATTCAATCGGGCTGATAGGCCAATTCGACTACGTAAATCACTCAGTGAATCAGTCAGATCAATCAGGTGTCAATTCAAGCAATAGTTAATTTGAATTGGATTGTTTCCATCCCGTTGTGTACATGTAACACATTTTATTAAATTGAACCGTCTTTACACAACACACAAATAACAGTTACAAATCTACACCATCTTTCTGTAAGCCTGATGATGGCCAAACAAGGCCGAAACATGTCGCTTAATTAACCAGTTGTAGATTTGCAAATGTCATTTGTATGTTATCGAAAGACGGTTCAATTTAATAAAAAATAGCCAATTTATTAAATATGATGAATAGTTATTCATTTCATTCAAGTAGTCAGTCAATTAAAGCATTCATTAAGTTGGTTATTCACTCGTAATATTCGGTCATACAGTTAGATACATGACTAAATACAAACCACTTAGTCGATGAATCATTCTATCAGGTAAATCAGTCAGTCATTCGAAGCAGGCATTCATTTAGTCACTCAACGAGGTAAGACACTTCAGTCTCTCAATTAAAAGTCATTATTTAGTCACTGAGTATGGTGAGTCGATAATTTAGTCACGGAAGACGAAATGCCACTCAGTCATGCAATCATGCTCTGCTGTTATTCCGTCAGGTACAAAAGTCAGTCTCCTACTCAGACCACACTATACGGTAAGTCTCATGAACAAAACTGCCTTTAACTCTCCGTATCTATATTATGCTTGCGATAACAAATTTATCCATACGATTGAGCATAAACCGAATAAAGGTAAAGTGATCCCGTTACAGGCCCGGTGTGGCCCAGAGAGTGGGTAGAGGTATAGCTTTACTCTTCCATGACCGCGGCACTAGAAGGGGGTGAATGGTCAGCAGCACGTCCCGGCCGCACTTTACCCTCCCCCCCCCCCGGTAAGACCCGGTAACTATTTTACAGGAGGCTGGGTGGGACCCAGGGCCGTCCTGGATGGGCGGAAAATCTCGTCCCCACCGGGATTCTATCCTGGACCGTCCAGCCCGTAGTCAGTATAAACCGAAGTAAGGGTTGCATATAATCAGACCATCCATAAACAAGAACAAAATTCCAAAATTGGCACACACAGAAAACAGTCGAAAAATACAAGGACGTAATGCTTCTTGGAAGTAAACTTCAGTCTCGTAACAATTATTTCACAGGTACGTGCTGGTACATAATATTTTGTCTCCTGATGCAAAAGGATAACAATAGACGTGAAAAGTTTGAAAGGTCATTTTTTTGTTTTTGTTTTTGTTTGCAGTTAGCACCTTTTGGAAAACCCATGCTGAAAAGTGTAGTTATGCCACTACTACACATAACAGTGGGATCCACCATTACTCCTGCACGCTGTTAGCACCAGCATTCATCTCCGCCCTATTAGCATCGTCGGCCCCGCATCCTAATCAAGACGTTACAGCTGCAGGATATGCACACCGCATTCCAGATGCATAATACATCATCAGGTCCAAGCTTATGCATACAACTGAGCCCAGTGGTTGGACAGACTACCAATGGGTGGCATGACCGTGGCAGAAAGTACAGGTACCCGTTCGTAGGCAAAGACGAACTAAAAAGTGAGACAGGTCGGGAAACGGAACTGCGAGTGTGTTACAAATTTGGAGATACAAAGAAATAGCAGAAATTAATTTATTTTCATGACTTGACAGCTCTAGTTGGCCTAGGCCTCCTCAAGTTTGAGGTATCGAGATCACACTCAGACACACTGCAATAATCAGAATCGGTAGGACCCCTCTGGATGAGCGATCGGCACGAGGCACAGACCACTACCTGACAACACACAACACTCACAACAGACGGACATCGATAACTCCAGCGGGATTCCAACCCACAATAATAGCAAGTGAAAGGCCGCAGACCCACACCTTACACCGCGCGACAATAGAATCGTAAGGAAATTAAATACTGAAATTATAATGATGAGCACAGTGCAGTGTCCTTCACGTTAGAAAGTACCAAATCACATGAATATTTGAAAACTAAATGTTGATCGAGGTCAAAAGGATGTAAGAAATGTTAAAAAAAAATACGTTGCCAGAAATTTCATTCTTGTAAGTATTTTTTACTAATATTAAATACAATGTTGTGAAAAGCAAGTCAATTTGCGCAAATTTAAACCAACGGCAATTTTAGCTACCACTGACGGTGTAGCCAAACAAACAATAAGCACGTGGTACGTTCAAATCCTGGGATTTTTTAAACAGTATTTAAAATTTAGTTCTACTCTCGCGCGTAGCCACCCACACACATACACACACACTCACACACACACACACATACACACACTCAAACACACACACACCACACATACACATACACACACACTCACACACACACATAAACTCACACACACACATACACACACACTCACACACACACTCACACACACACACACACACCCACACACACACTCACACACACCCCCACACACCACACACACAAACACACACACAAACTCACACACACATACACACACACACACTCAAACACACACACA
>Ga0136643_10012465_pt1 | contig 12668 bp, 10 predicted proteins | sample TergutLab28metaG_FD_96883 | JGI IMG/M metagenome (GOLD analysis project Ga0136643, IMG submission 96883) | Labiotermes labralis P1 segment gut microbial communities from Petit-Saut dam, French Guiana - Lab288 P1 (version 3) (version 3) | ecosystem: Host-associated > Arthropoda: Insects >...
AAATTCACGCATGCGCACTAAGGTTCAAGGTCGGCTCATGCAAGCGCGCTAGATTATAATCCATCAGGTGTTCGCATAAAAAAATACGGTCGGATACTTTTCTAACAGACCTCGTATGTATGGATGATGAGGGTAGCAGACTGCTGGGTGTGGCTTGTCAACTTGGTCATAATTTTCTCCCTATGAATGATGTGTTGCAAGACTGCCAGCACTGGCCCTGTTAGGTGTGTCTGATATTAATTGTGTCATTTCTTGCCCAACGTCAGAGTTAGCCCATCAGAATCAAGTCTATAATTGTTATCAGGTACCTGAATGGATCAAAAGGCTTGTGTGTTTGCATAATGCTCCACTGCGATACTCTGCAGTGAATCAAGAATTGCTTCTGGACCAACAGTGGGTACTGATTATGGTGTGCATTTTCTATGGCTCATATTTCAACTTGTCAGTTGTGTGGACCTTGAAGATCCTGCATATGTGGACATGGTAATAGTTCAGTGTGTTGTGGCAAAATTATTTCTCGAGTGTGCAATGTTGGTATTGTTGACCGCTGTGTGGTGGTTGATATGTGTAAGTCAACTCCCATTATGTTGTTTGCCTCAGCTCCTTTCAGTTGTTGCATCAAAGAATGAGAAAGTTACATCTGAGGAAGGTTTTATTGTAACAGATTGCCTCATGGGCGCACAGTAAATCACTCTTCCGTTGAACTTACTCAATGTGGGGTGACATTCAGTGAATGACTTGCAACCACGGAAGCCTTTGCAGCGTAAAGGTGAGTTCCCAGGTTGTTCTGGTGCTGCAGCTGCGTAAGTCTCGTCTTCTGGGTAAATTCTGATGCTGTATTTAAGACAGGGTGACAATTTTGTGACTGCTAACTGTGAGTAATATTGCTCCTCCCTTTATTTATTTATTTTTTTTTTTTGATAAAAATGGTATTGTATTTATACTGAAATGAGCTGTTTTAATTCAGTATAACAATCTGGAAGAGAATCAACTAATGTTTGTGGAAGTGTGATTGACAAGATTAGTGTCGTCCTGTCCATCTAAGGCTGGTGCAGCAGCAAATTCAGAAGATGTGTGTAAGTCATTCAGTTTCAGCCAAGAGTGGATTGCAGGGGGGAAGTTCTGTGGTAAGTAGATTTTACGAAGTTCATGTAAAGTGTTGGGAGTTGCTAGGCTACAGTGTTGTTTACCTGTACAAGCCAACTCCAACCTTGTCATTAAATTTTGAATGCGTGTCTGCAGCTGGAATATATCTAATTTAGTTATCTCATACGAGGTTGAATCCTCAAACAGATTATCAAATTTACATTCAGATTTTGAAGTGATAGGGCTTGGACATGTGTACAGTTCCAATTGCAAACATCAATATAGCTTAAATCTTGAATAGTGATTGTCTGTTTTCCAAAATCAGTATCTGTATGTATTCCTACCGAGTTTTCATCTGTCCCTGATGTGCTGGGCTGAGCAGTGCAGTTATCATCACAGATGGCCATTCAACATTTTCCAAACTATCTGCCATTTTCTCACATGCGTGACTCTCATTATGTCTGTACTTTTATAAAAAGCAACTTATATTTGCTACAGGAGTAACAAACAGTCCATATTGTGACTCCCACCATTATGGTTCAGGATTGTGATAAGCAGGTCACATATGAGTACTTAATAGCCTGTTGCTGGTAGGGGGTCAGCAAGGTTCAGGCATGTTTTAAAGCTGTCATTGTCAATTAATCATTGGCTTGTTAGCTGGTAAACTGTTTGACATTCAGTGGTCCGTGCATCGTGATATATTCTTATAATACAATCAACGAGATGCCCTAACTTCTCAAATTTATTTTTGGAATAGAACTCTACATGTTTCAGTCAGGTTTTCAGTCCATCATCAGGAGTCTAGTACTGTATACACAGCAATAGATATATGTTATACAGGTTTTGCTGACTGCTTGCCAGCAAGCAGTCAGCAAAACCAAAATCAACAAAAAAAAATAAATTTCAGAAATTAGTGCATTTTGTTGGTTTTATTGTAAGAACTGGTAAATTGTATCTCTAATTCCAGGGATAGAGTAAAAAACACTCCCAGAATTTGATCGCATTTACGTACGATACCCAAGCCAACACGTACTGCTAAAACCATGTTTGAGTAACATGCCTGTTTTGTTTGCCTATGCCTTTATTTATTTATTTTTATGGCTTCATTACAGTCACAGTCGGCCATTATTTTTTCTCTTAGAGACCTCCTGCTTCTAGCACTTGGTCTTCCTTTTTAGCGTCATTATCCATTTCTCTAATCATTAACACAGAAGTAAATTTGCCTGAAAGAGAAAATACGTACCAAAGTTTGTCTCTTTGGTTCATAATAAATTCTTCATATGGCTCTAGTATTGAGTTTTGTTTTATTTCTCAGTGTCTTTATGTAAGTAATCTACTCGTAGACAAACTGTGTGTGTGCTGGTTGTGTAGACATGTCATGTCTGTAACACTGTAGCAAATATGTTTTGAGTTGTTTTGAAGTTCAGATTTATAGGAAATTGTATTTTGTACACTTTGATTTTATAACAAAATAGCCATTTGCCACTGCCCTTTTCATACACAAAAAATATCTCCACTCTGGCTGGATTAATTGCTGTGAAATTTTGATACGCTATTCCAACGCACAGTAAACTAAGCGGACAAAATATAGATGTCATCGATATTAGCAGATGTGGATTAACATTGTGAAATATTCCAGTTTGAATTATGAAATGTCTTGTTTATAAATTTTTATGAAACTTCGTAATGTAACTTTTTAATAAAATCCAAGCATAAAATGTGGAAGCCCCCACACATTAGGACCAATGTTAATACAAAAAAAATTTAATTTTTTGATATCCAGTGATTTAAACGTGTACCGGATGAAATGTGCGTCACCCAGTGATGTGATGCAGTTTTATACAAAAATATTATCAGGGTACCACATACGCTTTGTGGTCATCCGTAGTGACAGTGGTGCGAAGGATGCCTGATTTGTGTTCTTTTGGTGAGAGTACTCAGGTTACAAACCACCGTATTGTGAGAATTGTCTGTTGATGGTGGCATTGCTGAGTTTGTTTTAAAGGAGACGAAAGAAATGTGTGCAATAAGGGACACCGTTTTACTGCAGTATACTTAGACAAGATGTCATAGTTTGCTTAAATATTACTGTTAGAATCGTAATGTTGTATTCATGTTTAAATGTGCATATTATGTTTACATAATTGTTGTATTGTGAAATTAACTGGCCATTGCATTTGTATTACATTTTACATTTTTGTGCCTACATCTTAAGCTGTGTTCCTGTGATTGGTATGTTTGACATTTGCAGCAATGATTGTGCATTGCAGAAGGAGCCAAATGAATGATTGTATTGCTGTATACACGGTTGGTTTGTCTGGCAACATTTGTAGTTTGGTACACTTGCCAAGTATTTGCCTGTCATTGTGATAGCATTCCCACAAACTGTACTTGGCCACGCTCACCTTTCGACATACCAGTGAATACTGATGGGCTGTACTCACAAAAGTCACGTCTGTTTGTCAAGTGTATATGAATTGTGGGTTCACAACAACAGTCCCATTGTTGGAACTTCATAAGTACTGAGATACTACTGAGTTCTTAGAGTTATGCCTCATTTACTGACAGTTGGCAGGAAACAGACCTGTGTCCAGTATTTGTAGAAGCATGCTGTTGGCATGATGTGGCAAGCAGCCAGAAGTGAAAAGTGTTTGTCAAATGTACCAATTGTAGGAACATGGCTTTTTAACAGTGATTCTCAGTCACTGGTTAAAAGGCGTCTTGCTTTTGTGTGGCTGCAGAACTAGGCATTTTAACACAGTTCAGTAAAATCTGGTTTTAAAGATTATTGTCTTCAGGGGTGTGGTGCCGTGTAGGCTGGTAGATGTGTATTAGGAATGTGCTGCATCTGTCACGTTTTTGTGTGTGGTGAACGAGGCAGCAGGTTCCAACAGAACATCATTATTTTTATTCTAAACTGCATGGCCAGGGCTGGCCATAGGAGTTCCTGAACTGGACAGTCTCGCACTCCATTTGACCCTCAGGGGGATCCAAACTAGTTTTTGTATTTCACAAATAATTGTGTTTCATTGCTTTGGCTTATAATGACAAAGACCCCAGACTCAAAATAGTCATGTGCCACATAACGATGTTTCGGTCGACGACGGACCGCATATACGATGGTGGTCCCATAATATTATAATATTTACATTGTGTTACAATTGCCTATAGTATTCAGTACAGTAACATGTACAGGTTTGTAGCCTAGGAGCAATAGGCTATACCATATAGCCTTGGTGTGTAGTAGGCTATACTATCTAGGTTTATTGCATAAGTACACTCTGCAACATTCAGACAACGACATAATCGCCTTACGACGCCTTTCTCAGAATGTATCCCCGTCACTGAGTGACACAAGACTGTGCTATGGCAGTCCATGTGTGATTCGTCATGGAGAAAATGTCCAAGTGCCAACATTACATAATGTATGGGGGAGTGTCATATTTGTTCTTTCAGGCTGCTGTTCCCTGTGGTTGCCCTAAACATGGCCTCACATCCTGGGTAACCTTCATATTCACTGCCTTGACAGCCTCAAGTTCCTAATCTGGTTTTGTTTGCAGCATAAGGTGCAGTGAGTGTAATTCTTGTGTAGGGACTACCGGTCTCCTGCAGCTGTTACAGGAGGAGAACACTGCTGTCATGTAGAGTAAAACCATTTTGATTTGCTAAAACGGTTATGTCACTTCTTGTTGTAGCATATCTCTACAAGGTAAGCTAGTTCACATCAAATGTAAACATGAAAGAACCCACACCTGGGTTCTAAGTTAATTTGTTCTCCACCATGTACCTCAGATAACGTGTTTTAAATAATAACAGTGATAGTAGAGTTATGGGTGTAAACGGTACCTTAAGGATTCCAGTCTTGTGGGATGTGGTACCATGTCACTGGGTGAGTGGTTCCTAACATTACAAGGGAACATTGTGCGTTTGTCTTCAAGGATCAATCAGCACAAGAACAGATGATTTCTTTGTGGTCTGATTGACTTGTGAAGATGAATACCCTTTGTTCCTTTGAAATGTCAGGAACCCACCACACAATATTACATCTCCAAAGACCCAAATCCTCAGCAGCACTGCTGTGGGAAATCCTGATATGATTCCTCCTTCTTATAACATGTGCGTTCATTGTGTACTGTACCGTAACAGTGGGAAGAGACCGCTCTCCAGATATTGCAGTTGTTATATGTAACTTGTTTTATGGTAGAGAATGATAAGAAGTGAAGGCCTGGCCCATGGGGCACCATCTCAGGTCAGTGTGGTTGACCCTCCTCTTGAGATGCAGCCACCATAAGCAGAGGGAGAGGTTTCAGTTTGGTTTGGTTGTTGATACCCACTGTGCAACATATGTTGGTCTTGGAATTGACTTTCTTGCAATGGTTGTGCACCTCCAGTGGCTCTGGGCAGACTCACACCCAGACACTTCGAAACCCAACACTGTGTCTTTCTACTTGCTGGGGCATCAGCATTGTGGTCCTGCCCTGAGGCAGCGGTATAGGCACAGAGCTGTAGCGCAGCTAAGCACAAGACACGTCCATCAACAGCAGAACAACACATACAAGGATACATTTGACCAGTAAAATTAAACTACAGCTTGAAACCACCTCCATCAGACAAGCACCATAACAATTTATGACACTGCAGAATACAGCGTAAAAGTAATTAATTTGTACCATTCAGAAAAGTATTTGTGTGTGAAATATGGATGGGTGTAATATGTGAAGTCAAGGCTGCAGACATAATTCAATTTATTTGCATCATTGTTGTTCCTAGTGAGCAGTGAAGATTATAGTCGATTTCAGCGCACTGTAGCAAGTTATTTTAAGACAAGATGCGGTTGAAAATACAGTGACTTTACAACTGCAGACTTGCGAAAAAAAAAAAGCATTAGGGAAAATGTGACATGTTGTAATCAAAAAGTACTATTTTAGTAGGTTTTTGTGTGACACATTATTTCTATAGTAAAACCAACCAGATGCACCAGTGTATCAAATTTATTTTATTTTGGAATGACACTCTACATGTTTTGGATGGTCTTTCCATCCATCATCCGGAGTTCAAGACTGTACATACAGCAACAGGCATTTGTCAAACAGATGCTGCTGACTGCTTGCTAGCGGGTACGAGATGGAACCAGTTCCATCCTGGTTCCATCTTGTACCTGCTAGCAAGCAGTTAACAGTATCTGTTTGACAAATGCCTGTTGCTGTATGTACAGTCTTGAACTCCTGATGATGGGCGGAAAGACCGTCCGAAACATGTAGAGTGTAATTCTAAAATAAAATAAATTTGATGCATTGGTGCATCTGGTTGGTTTTACTATAGAAATAATATTATGATGCACAGCCCTATGAACGTCAAAAGTGTGACACATGTTTAATATCAAATACAGATTGATGTGAAATTTATTAATTTATCCACAATTCATATGGTTTTCACCGATATGATGGTAATTTAATTGACTGAAACATGTTGGAGTATTGCTAAAGAGGGTACCATTTATAACCATAGGCATACTGTTATGGTTGTTGTTTAAAACTTACTGCACATTTGGATGCAGTTTGATAATCATCTTAGACTTGGCTGTTGGAAAGCAGCTCTCAACTATAGACAGTATTGCAAACAAATATATTTGGAAGTTCCAGACAACATTGTAAAATGGAGTAGATTTTCTCTGTAGTTGGTTACGCCTTTCATTGTACAAGGAGTATATTCTCTTGTGCTCTCTAAGCACTGTAGCTAATGCAGGGAGTTTTTTTCTTGCTGCCTTCTCTTAGTGAAGCAATAAAATAACTCTCTGTATCATTGCCTTGGAAGCCTGCATCTGCCAGGAATTTTGATCCCATTTTTCTCCTGCAGTTAATATTGCCTTATTTCATACAAACTCTAGAAATGCCAAGCTCATGCTTCTAAGCAAGCCTTTGTATTTTATGCAAGTATTTCAGAACTTGTGACAGAGCTTGTATCTTGCATTATTCACGTAAACTCTGCCTTGTTACGTCTTCCACATGTAAGCATATGGATTCAAACCCCCAGGCAGTGGTGTATGCATTATTGGCCAACTGCCCAATGTGTTCTCTGGTTACATATTGAGCAATTTTCTTTGTGGGCCATGGCATTTTTTGGCATTATCCTTTCATCTGTTAATTGCCTGAGGATTGAAGTCTGAATAAAGTCAGTGGAAAAGTATGAATTTATTTTTTTTTTCAGTGACATGGGTTTTGACTTTAAGGTCATGCAAAAGGTACTTCATCAACTGCATGGGGATTTTTGTAACACCAATGCACATTATTTTGACTGCTGATATTCTCATTGAATGTATACCGTGCCTCATGTGAGAATTCAAATCAAGAGATCAATTGGCTGCCGGTTCTTGAAACCAATTGCAATAACATGCTTCTTGCTTTCCAATCCAAAGGAAGGAGTTGTTTCATGGCCGTAACTTTCCGTGGTTGTAGTTTTAAAAGTGAGAGATAAAGACATTGTAAGCTGGCAAGTAATGTATGAGGGCATGCTGTAAGAGTGTATTGCTATATGATCGTTCATCGGGGGATTAATTTTTCACTATGGCCCAAGGTATAAATTTATCTCAGCCCTTGTTCGTGTATCAGTGTATGCGTCCACACACACAATATTTAATCGTTGATCAGTACAGCTTTAATCCTTCCCCTGATACAAAACACATTAACTTTTGCATCCGGAATACCAGTGTAAACATGCTTCTGGTTAACAATCGTTTTTGTATTACATTTGGCTTTGTAATGTGTAAACATTCCAGAAATGTATAAAATAACTGTTTTATTGTAATAGTTTTGACTTTATATTAATTGTGGGTGTAAGAGCATTTATAAACTGAAATATTTGTATTACACGTGAGAGGTAGTGTGATGTGGCCTGTTGCATTCCATTTTGACATAGACTAATTGTTTTTGAGGTATACTGTGGAGCACTGCAGTGACTTAGTCAGGTGAAATGTCAAACTGCCCATACATTCTACCCAGTGTGCTAACACTGCACTGGCTCTACAAGGCGTTCAACAGTGGGTCTCACTACATTAATGTTTTACTTATTAGATAACATTCCAGAAAAGATGAATATTGAAAATTGCTGTCTTATCTGTATTCCAAATTATGTGAATGCTGATATAAAGAGAGAAAACTGAATGTCTTAGGAGATATTCTGAATAACTGTGGCATATCTCCAGGGGACGTTCATGTTTTTAAAAATACAGATATTATTGAGTGATTATGTTGTAAGACTGATTGGTGTTTGCTGTTTCATGCACTGGAATGGTTGGTGTCAATTGAACTTGCTATGTCCTTGTTATTAATACAGTCTGATTGCCTTTTCTGGCTAGGATCAGCCTGAATACCTGAACAGTTTTGGTACATTGTTTTCCAATTTTTATGTATTCAGACAGTTTCCATCCAAATTGATTCAGGTATTGGTCTTCCAATTTGCAGGCTGCCTTAAGGCGTTTTTGGGCCCATATTTTTCCTATCATTATGGAAGGCAGGATATCGTGACACCGACTGCTGATGTGCTGCGTGTCACATTATTATTCATACTCTGAATTTCTGTTTCTTGTCCTAACATTATTTATAATTGTACTTGCAGAGAATAATATGTATTTTGTAATGTGCATTTATTATTGTACATGCACAAAAATAATCCATGTTTCCATGTTTTCTGTGCTTGTATGGTAAATGTAGCTAGTAATGTTAGCTGTGTATAATATGTGTGCGCAAGGTGTTGGTGACTTCTAAGACATTCTAAATGCAGACTGTAATTTTCAAGGAGTGGATGTTAAGATCAGCATACTGAATGCTGTAATGGTGTAACTGATGCCACTTTTTTCTGGGACGAAAGTTATTTTGTGTAAATAAGCTTCAAGTTCGTGCACATTTGTACAAAGTGAGGTTTCCATTTAAATAAGAAAACTTAAATGACTAAGTCATGGGAGTAGGGTCTTTGAGGCACCAGTAGATCCTCAGCCATTTGAGAAACTTCTTGCGTTTGTGGAACCCGAAGGTTCCTAGCCACGTTTACCCCCCCTCCCCCACTTGTTCCTTTCATGAACCCGATGGAGGTAGGATTTTAATGAACATCTTTAACCCATTTGCACATCCCTTGTACAAAAATAATCCCACGAGTTCCTTCTTTGTCCTGGTGTTACTTGACTTGCCCATGTGACACCTGTTCTGGTCCACTAACTTCAACTTTGAGATCATTGAATTTTTTCATGTTTTTTATCTCATACCATTGGGTCACAGATATGCATAAACATGACAGGAATGGCTCACAGCAAACCCCAGGAAATTTTGACTGACCCATACGCCTACTGTTGTAGAAAGTGTATGATCATTGTAGTTTTATGATGAGTCATGATAGTGTAATGTCTAAGGGAAAAGATTTGTTTCTTTTCTAAAATGTTCAGACCCACCTTGGGGCCTTTGCAGGCTGCTGTGTAATAAGTACTGGGGGATCTTTCCCCTGGGGTAAAGCAGCTGGGGCTGAGGCTGACCGCGCATTCTCATGTAGTGCAAAGGTTAAGAATGAATGGAACCCTGCGCCTACTCCCTGTGTATGCCTGTAGAGTGTGGACCTTTTTATAATCAGACTTTCGGGGTGTTTTTGCATGTTGCTCTGAAAACTGTAGTGCCATATCTTTCATCTTGGGGTCACAAATACATTTGTGCTGATGTCATACTTTCTTGATTACCTTGCTGCATGAGCTGCCAGTTTGAACAAGTTTGTGAATGCGGTTGCTAGAATAGGTCTTGCTTAGTTGCCATATAATATTATCTTGTTTAATGAACTTATAAATGTTTTGCTACTATAGTAGAATTTATTCAGATGACATATGCGTGTGGTTATATTTTGAGCAATCTACAGTATGAAATAATGTGTTATATAAAATTCCTGTACAAGTTTGCCTTTATAAAAATTACTAATTTTTGTGAATATAGTTTTACATAAATCTGTAGTTCTCATATTTATTGCACTGATCACTGTCCCTTGGACTTTCGTCCTGTCCATGTCACCACTAACACTGAATTTTTTTCCAGACCAAGCAACAGCTGCCTTTGTGGACAGAAGTGGAAAAGGCATAGTTTGTAGCACTAAAAGTTCTCGGTTGATAGCTGTGTCAGAGTTAGGTTAAAAACTGATGCCTTTGTTCAATCATCAGAGTAAATTTAGTGAATGATGATCATATGTCGTCACAATCAATAAGTCTGCTGGCCGACAGGCTGTGGATATGACATTGCTTAACTTGAAGAATGATGCATGTCATCATATATTTACAGATTGATTGGTGGTTCTCAGACATTTTTAATTAGTTACAAAATAAGCGTTCAGTTCTCTTACTTTTGGTACTTCATTGTATCAGAAATGCTAGAATACTGTATTAAATCAACACTGCATTTTTTCTCAGTTAACTGCAAATCTGCTGTATTAAGCAATGGCCTGCTAGCACTACTCAATTTGCTTTTGATTTATAAAGCCAATTTGATTGTTGGCACTTTATTACAGATCTCCAATTTAATTTTGTGGAATTATAATTTACTGTCTGCAGTTTGTGCTCCATAATATCCTGGATTAATGTATCATTGACATGAAATTTTAAGTAAATTGTGATATAATTTGCTTGTCTTGTAGATTTCTCTGAAAGGCACAATTCAGTTAGAAGAGCCAGCATGGGACCCATCACAAGGACTAAAGTATATGCTGCTGAATTTTCTGTGAAGTGTTATGTATAGTATGTGATCTCTGAACATGATTTTATCTACTGAGGCTTCCTGAAAATGATGTTGCACAGGTGTGTAATTCTACCAAAGAACCTTCATTGAAATTGTGCTTGATACCAACCATCAGATACTCAAAATGCATCGCATAAACATTTATCTTGACACTTTACTCAGTGCCACAGTTGCAAGGTACGCTCTGTTTTGAGGGGATCCACCATAAGCAGCATTAAGTCTATCAAAAAGTATTTTTTTATGGCACACGATGGAAATATAACACCATGGCATTCACAGTCTTTCCAAATGTTGGCTGCAGTGTGAATAGTTATGTTAGAGATATTATCCACAAGTTTCTGAGCTAATTCTGTATGTAAATTATGTGTTGTTCATGGATGGCATTCTACTGTTGTACTATTTTATTATTTTGGGCTGCACAAGGATATATTTCATTTGCTTTTATTGTAATAAAAATGTGGACCTTCTTATAATATTGAATGGTATCCCTTTAGATGGCCAAGATGGCTAAATGTAGGAGATATTAAACAGAGTTGCGATCCATAAATGTGTATCTTGTTGGATTATTTGATGAAATTGCTGTATGCGGTAAAAACATACTACAAATTGAATGGTTCGGTTTATTACTATGGGTTACACTAAGAGAATCAACTTGTGGGCCATGAGACATCTAATCCAAGCACTAGAAAAAATATGTTTTGATTTACAGTAAAACCTGACTGTTTTGTTCAGCATACTTGATGTGCTATGAATAAGAAGAAAAATTGTGGTCTGTGAAACAGCCTGGGATTTGAATGCATGAACCTACACAACACAACTCATACCAACTCTTATCAGAACCAACAAATTATGTATTTTACTATTTGCTCCTACATGTTTTGGTGCAACTGTCTTTCTCAGGGAGCTTACTCCAGTGTTCTTAAAATGTAAAGCAATACAATAGTTTTACAATGATCATGCATATCAAGTGTGCAGGTTTTAGTTGGAATTTATAGTATTTAAAATGTTATTATAAAATTATAGTATGATCTTTTGTAGATTAAAAATTGTCTCCTTTCCAATTGGTTCCTTGTTCTACAAATATCTATTGCTTTCTGATCTGAATTTGATTCTGTCCTATAACCAGCATGTTGTGTCTTGTTTCTTTGGAATGCGCTGGGAGACCGTGTGACAAGATGAAACATACAGGTTACAAGACAAGGTCCAATTGAGATCAGAAAGCAATAGGTGTTTGTAAAACAAGGGGCCACTTGGAAAGGAGACAGTTTAAAATTAGCAATAAATCATACTATCACTTTTACAATTTACAGTCAACAAAAAATTATACTATCATTTTATAATAACATTTAAATACTGTAAATTTTAACTGAAACCTGCATATTTGATATGTATGACCATTGTAAAACTTTTATTCATGTATGATTTAACAACATTGGTGTGAGCTCCCTGAGGATGGCAACTGCGCCGAAACATGTAGGAGCAAACTAATAGTAAAATACATAATATACAGAACTGTGCATTCGTTAGTGCTGATAAGAGTTTGTAAATCCAGGATGCACAGCGTGAACAATACGAAAGGGACAACTCATACCAGTTCAGTTTGGAAGTCAATTTACTCCGTATCAATACACACAAAATACGAATTTCGAATAAATAAGTACCAAAAATACAAGCTGGAAGTTCTCTTGGTTACATATTTTTCGCGATTATGGCGGGGGGGGGGGGGGGGGGGGGCCCCCCCCTTCCCCAAAACGCCCCACCCCCGGGAAAACAACACCCCTTTCCCTTTTGCCCCCCCCCCTTGTAAGGAAATGGGGGGCACTC
>Ga0136643_10012470_pt1 | contig 12666 bp, 8 predicted proteins | sample TergutLab28metaG_FD_96883 | JGI IMG/M metagenome (GOLD analysis project Ga0136643, IMG submission 96883) | Labiotermes labralis P1 segment gut microbial communities from Petit-Saut dam, French Guiana - Lab288 P1 (version 3) (version 3) | ecosystem: Host-associated > Arthropoda: Insects >...
AAATTGGTTACTACTAGATTTAAGTCAGGAGGGCTACATGAGAAGCATGTAGTGGCAACTTGGAATGTTGGGAACCATCTCAGCATTTGCTTATAGACACAGGGGAACCAAGAAAAGCCTGTGTGGAGGTGGCCGGTCGCAGGACCTTCCGAGTACTGACTTCTAGCCAACAGTCCGGCATCTAAAGTAAAAAAAGGCCATGCACACACAGTACAGCAAATACAATAAGATAAGATACATTCTGAGTGTGTGTTTGTAGCCTTAGTTATCCAGCATACAAACGCACATGCGCAGTATTGTCGTCTGTGGCCTGACCCGCTCAACAACGTCTTTCCACATTATCTAATAAAAGGAACCATTCTCGGGAAAAAAAAATGGTATTGAATGTGAAGTATATGTTTTGATTAACCCTGTGATTTTTTTTCTGAGACATTTCTCGCTCCAGGTATAATTGATTGAGATATCACAAATGTATATCGGTCTTCGTATGAAGTACCCGCTATTCTTGTCAGATTTTAATGAAATTTGAATTTTCTGGACGGATTTTCGAGAAATTCTAGTACCAAATTTCATGGAAATTCGTTTATTGGGAGCCGAGTTGTTCAATGCGGACAGAGAGACAGGCTTGACGGGACTAACATTCGCTTTTAGAAATTTTGAGAACGCGCCTAAAGAACGATTATAGTGGGGTCTGAAACCGACTTACTGTCTTCTGATATACACCCCGTTCGAAGAGGGGAGAGAGATACATAAACTGTAGATATCTTGCGGGTACGGTCTGTCTTGTTCTGTCAGGAATATGACTTAATGATGAGAAAGAAGTGAAGAAACTCTGGAGATAAAAGAACCGGAAGAATGCATTTACGTTAGATTAATGAATGTGTGATAATTGAATGGGAGACGGCATGAGGAATAGAAACAGTAAAAGAAGGAGGGATGTAACGTGAGGCTCCACCACACAATCTGTGCTGCTCCTGAAATCACGCCTGAAGCACCGAGGCACTGAGTTAAGTACAGATTAGCAGGGCAATGGCCTGGGTTTGATCCTAGTCCAGTCCTCGTGGAATTTCGAGCGAACAATATTGCAGTCCACAGGCTCCCCTCCAAGTACTTCAATTTCCTCTGTCAGTATTATTCTATCAATGTTTCGTTCTCATTCTTCTATCACCGATACAAAGTAAACTATCAAATGAAAGTGTCGTTAAATAAAACAAAGAGCGGCAGGTTGCTGAACTTTTGTACAGTGTTAGCTATACGTCTACTGCCAGAAGTTGTGGGCCCGGTAGCTCAGTCGGTATAGCGACTGGCTACGGGCTGGACGGTCCGGGGATCGAACAGCGGTGCTGGCGAGATCTTTCCGCACTTGTCCAGACCGGCCCTGGGGCCCACCCAGCCTCCTGTACAGTGGGTACCGGGTCTTTCCCGGATGTAAAGACCGGCCGGGGCGTGACGCTGACACCTCACCCTCTCTTAGCGCCGTGGTCAAGAAAGAGTAGTGCTATACCTCTCCTCCCCCTATGGGCCTTAGCGGTTTGTACAGAGCCTCAGTGCCTATACAAGCGTGCACTTTGCCTTACCTTTACTGCCAGAAGTTAGAACCGATGGATTTTCTGACAAACAATGGGGCCTGAACAGTCCATCCGGTCTAATATTAATTTGGAAATTTTGTTACCTGTAAGAGCCACTGGCCTTCTGTAGATGGCCTTCACACGGGCAGAAGATTCACCAGATTATTTGCACATTTTTCAAGTGTAAATTGCACACCTCGTTGGTCACAAATATGCCTTATTGACAAACGTAAAGTATCTGATTGGAGAGGCTAACAGCGATGTCGTTGAGGGTTCAGGATCAGTGCCGACAATACGGGAGGGGTCGGGGGGAACCCGGTACAAATTACTGTTGTCCGGACGTCCGGAAAAGGGCCCGGGACCAGACTGTATTTCATATATCATTTCGTATTTCACCGTAGTAGCGTTATTTGCCAACTGGATAATAAAGGCGTTATGTTATGGTGTCTGTTGATCCATAACTAATTAAAGTTAGCTTTGAAGTACTAGCTTTCCCTTCATGAAGTCAGAAGTAACAGGAATATAAACTTGAAAGTAACGGATTGCGGGTATCGTTTTGAGGGTGCTTTACTGAAATCCAATGAATACAAAGAATATGAGGTTATGAATGGCTAAAAGAAGGAAAAAAAATTGTGCTTCAAATTAAAGGAAAAGACATTAGACGTGCGGAAAAAGAGATCGAGGCGCTAGAAAAAGAATGAATTAATGGGATTTTCGTTACATCAACTAATAGAAGTGGAAGTTGGGGGAGGGGATGAATTAGGGTAGAGTTTTGTGAGATGTGGGGCGGGAATGTGGAGGCGGCACTGATTTGGATCTTTTAATTTCTGAGAGCTTCGTGATTGATTTTCCTACAGCTCTCTTTCAAAACACCGTTTTGTGAGTAATACGAGTTCCTTCGTGGGTTTTGAATATTCAAGTACAGTTTACATTAAAATTGCAATATTCTGTATAAATATACTCTCATTCCCTTTACAATATTGCTGGTGATCTGTTCGTGCATCAGTGATTAATTTTGGCGTTATTTTAACAATATCGTATCAACTGCAGAAGAAATACGTCGTCGCGTGAAGTTGATCCTGTGGACCTGAATATTTCGATGGATTGGAACAGGGTGTATTATAATCTGTAGGAACAGGGTGTATCATAAGCTGTTTATAACTATATGCCAAGATTCAGCAGGACAGACTGAGGAAGAATTCTGTGATCTGTTAAAAGGTCAGGATTCAAACCGAGAACTACTGATCTTGAATGTTAATGTTACATTAACCTCCTGGCTGAATGCCGACGTGCATTAGTTACACAGTAACGATTTACTGGCCAATTTACGTGCAAGCGTGTAAGATGTTTATGTCACCGGACCTATTAGCGTTTTGTTAGACGATATCGCTGTCTTCAGCTGACAAACATGGGAACCCTACCAAATAGCACTGTTATTCCAACAAACGCCTCACGCGCTTAATGTTGTGTATGGCCTGTATTTTGTCGAAAAGTACGCAGGTATAAAGCGGAATAAGCATTGAAATTGGTGGAAATAGTTTGGTGAAATTCGCATGCTGTTATATGACAAAGACCCAGTAGTGCACTCAGTGGCACAGATGCTGCAGCGTCTGATAATACGACGCCTTAAAGTGAAGCACTGTATTTTTTATACCAGTTTTAAGAGTGCGAACGGAAATTAGACATGTTAGTTATTATTATTATTATTATTATTATTATACGATATGGCTATCTCGTCACAGGCCTTTTCTTCTTGGTACTTATCTGGAACCAGCGGATATTATTATTATTATTATTATTATTATTATTGGGATCGGGATAGCGTAGTCGATGTACCGACTAGGCCACGGATCCTAAGGTCCGTGGTTCGAATCCCGGAAGGGGCAAGACAGTGTTCTCTGCTCCAAAACCGTCAGAACGGATCTGCGTCCACCCAGACTCCTATTGCAAGTGGTAACTTGGTTCTGGTTCTGGGATAAAGTGACCGAGTTGTGATGTTGTACCGTCACTTCCCTCCAGCACCTGTCCATGTACGCACTTATGGCGTGGACAGGGACACATTTATTGTTGATTTATTGTTATTTCTATTTGTACTGTTTGGAAGTTACTGTGTAACGTAGCACTAAATGCAGTCATTTATGATTGTGATACTGAACGTCGGGTCTCCCTATAGAAAAGGAATTTGTTCAAGAAGTGAAGATTTTTAATTGTTTACTTAAAACAGTGCAGAGAGGAATCAATATGTGCAACAAATATTGTTGTTCTCATTAAAACATCTGAAAATCTATCTGGCGAACTCTACGGAGAGGTATTATTTTTGACGAGCTGGTAGGTACTTAGCTAGTTAATAAATTTTCCAATTTCTTGGGACCTGAAGGTTCGTTGCCGTGTTCACAACAGCCCGTCGTTTGTTCCTTTTCCGAGCCAGGTAACCTACACCAATATAAACGGCGTCATACCTCAGAATATATAAGTCTTCCACACCGCTCCGAAAGCGAAAAAGATATCATAAGGCATACACTTGTGCAAAATATTTAAACTGTTTAGTCATCGTGGTGAATAATGATGAGCTGAATGATTTATACTCCTCACCAAATATTGTTCGGGTGATCAAATCGAGAAAAATGAGATGGGGGAGGGGGGCTATGTGGCAGGTTTGAGGGGAGAAGATATGTTAAACGGGGTTTTGGTAAGGAAACCTGAGGGAAAGAGAGCTCTTATAGAAATGGGAATAGATGGGAGGATAGTATTAAGATGGATCTTCGGGAAGTGGAATTTGGGGGTATGGACTGGATCGTTGTGGCTCAGGAAAGGGACAAGTGGCGGGCACTTGTGGATGCGGTTCGGGTTCCATAAAATGCCGGGAATTTCTTGACTAGCTGCAAAACCGGTGAGCTTCTCAAGAAGGACTCTGCGGCATGGGGTGAGTGAGTGAGTAAGTAAGTAAATAAGTAACTAAGTCATCTTGATGTTCAGAATGCCCGGAATTAGACACTGAAACTTCCCAGTACAAAAGTTTTGAAATATTTACCAACCATAAGATCAGTTAATACAATGCTTCTCACACCATTTATGCGTTACTAAGTTTTTTGACGTTCAGGTGACCGTGCATCGCGATAAATTCTTATAATAAAACTAACCAGATGCACCAATTTCTCAAATTTATTTTGGAATGAAAGTCCACACGTTTCGGATAGTTCCTCTGTCCATCATCAGGAGTTTTTCATTGTACACACAGCAATGGTATATGTCATACAGGTTTGTTGACAGCTTGCGAGCAGGATCAGGATGGAACTAAACTTAACAATGTAAAGTTACGAGATATAATAACACTTGTCATTTCTTGTAATAAAACCAACTAGATGCACTAATTTATCAAATTTATTTTTGGAAATAAACTGTACATGTTTCGGACAGTTCCTCTGTCCATCATCAGGAGTTTTTCACTGCACATACGGTAATGTTGTATGTCATACAGGTTTGCTGACAGCTTGCGAGCAGGATCAGAACGGAACTGATCCGTCCTGATCCTGCTCGCAAGCTGTATGACATATATCATTGCTGTGTGTACATTGAAAAAAAATCTTGATGATGGACAGAGGAACTGTCCGAAACATGTAGAACTTTATTCCAAAAATAAATTTGAGAAATTAGTGTATCTCTTTGTTTTTATTGTAAGAAGTAAGAAGTGTTATTACGTCTTGTAACTTTACATTGTAACGTTTAGTTTTCATTTTAGATATCATGATTGTTTCAGATAGCGAATTTTGTGGGATCTAAGACTTGTACTTTTTAAGTGGATTAGATACTATCAGCTTCTTAAGAATGACCCTGATTCATGGAATTAATTAAGTATGACTTCCTTATTGCAACCTACTTAATCCCCTTACAATTGATATGTTTGTTCCTTGGCTCAGGAATAACTCTGCATAACCAGGAGGTCTAAGTAGCTGTTACGCTAAACTTCGTACCCAATGAACTATGAAGTTGTTTAGATTCGTTACATTACTGCATTGTTCGGTGAGTATTTTTTTATAATCTGTGACTTTTTCTCCGCTTACCTTCTGCTTGGGTGGTTGGTGGTCCTCCCAACCGTCGCTTGTAATTGTCTCTTTCCTCACTTATTTAAGGTGCGAAGTTCCTGCTGCGAGCTGAAGCCGTCCAATTCCATTCTTTTCTTTGAACGTGTATGCCTTGTGCTGCTTTTTGTATGCAGTAATTTCGTATTTATGACCAGCGCTCGGGTCGTGCATGACGCCATTACAATTCGTAACGCTTCCTCTGTTTTTTTTTTTCGTTTTGTTTTGGTATTTCTTCGATCCAACGTTAGATGTCAATACCATCAGAGAGCAAAGTTGCTGTGTTTTAATCTTTCTTGTAACCAGTTTTAAGTTTTGTGTTTGTAGTTATGTTTTCTAATTTCCATTCAGGTGAAATAAAAAAAAACACAGCACGTTTTAGTTTAATTAGTTGTGTGGCCGCCAGACGGCGACTCGGTCGAGATATCAATCACGTGAATAATTATGAGACATTGAACCTTTTATGGACGGATGCATGTAAATGTTCTGCTCCAGTTCTGTACATCTACGTTGACAGGGAATTTACCAAAAAAATTTGACTATCCTCGCAAAAGTTACCAGTCTAAATTTTAACGTATATTGGACCGTGCATCATTGTGACAGTTGAAGAAGAATAAGAGACCAACTCGTTGTCACTAGTTATTAAGTTTTATTTCACTTCTGCTATGCTCAACATGTTTCGGACATTAATATATCCCATCATCAGGAGCCTGCGACTTTTCTATTGTATCACCACATTGGTCGTGTGTTCTTGTTTCGATGTGTGTTGGAGTTTCGGTGTGGCTGGGTTGGGGTGGTATCCGTGTAGCAGGTTACAGTTTCGAAACAAGAATACATGACCAATGTGGTGATACAATAGAAAAGTCGCAGGCTCCTGATGATGGGTATATTAATGTCCGAAACATGTTGAGCATAGAAGAAGTGAAATAAAACTTAATAATTAGTGACATCAAGTTGGTCTCTTATTCTTCATCTATGACTAGTCTAAATTGATTGATTCTTGGGTAACTAATTTTTGAAGTGGCTTGGTTAAAAGTGTTTCTTTGCATAGCGGCTGTAAACTGTTAGCTTTGAAGGAAGTGCCTCTCATCAGTCCTCCATTTAGTCATCGAATCCAGTGACTGTCTGTTGGCCGGGTAGCTCAGTTGGTATAGCGCCTGGCTACGGTATGGACTGTCCCGGGATCGAATCCCGATGGGGCGATATTTTCCGCACCTGTCCAGACCGGCCCTGGGGTCCACCCAGCCTCCTGTACAATGGGTACCGGGTCTTTCCCGGGGGTAAAGAGTGACCGGGGCGTGACGCTGACCCCTCATCACCTTCTCGTGCTGTGGTCAAGAAAGAGTAGAGCTATACCTCTACTTCCCCTATGGGCCGTACGGCCTGAACAGAACCTCAGTGCCTGTAAAAGGGAGCACTTCACATTTTTACAGTGATTGTCTGAATGACTGAAGGAAAACTGCGAAAATCCCCAGACAGGATGACTATTTCCAGGCTGAGGTTCATATGTCTGGATTCGTAGATGGAAAGTGGAAATGGTAATCGCTTGGTAGTAGCCTGATTGTCAAATGACTGACACAGGTTTATCAAGTACATGTCACGTTCATGTACAGCGAAAGAAATTTTTTATCTCACAAGGGCAGAGAAAGAATTTTGTGTTTGGAATTTTATGGGAAAACTTTGTCTTGCAGTGAATTACTTAGTGAATTACTTTCGGCACATTGTCGCAATGCCGGTCCCAGTGGCCGCGCGGTCTAAGGCGTAGGTCTGCGGCCGCTCGCCTGTTGAGATTTTGGGTTCGAATCCCACCGAGGACATGGAAGTTTTTCTGTTGTGAGTGTTGTGTTTTGTCTTGTAGAATTCTCTGCGATGAGCTGATCACTCGCCCACAGGAGTCCTACCGACTGTGGTGCGTCATTGTGTGTGATCTAGAAACCTCTTGAATGAGGAGGCCCTGGCCCACTGGGGGCTGTTTTGCCCAAAGATATACAATATTTTCGGAATATTTTTTGTAACCGTAAAACGTTTTCCCTGTGCACGCCACGCAAGCATATGTAAGAGGATTCCCGGGAAAGCGCCCCTCGTTTCGCATTCAGTGTAAGGTTTGGTGGGGTACACAATCGGTCTGGACTCTTTAGAGAAGAAAAAAATTTTTTCTTGCCTCTACCGGTTATCGAACTACCACCTGTGTTCGTTCCTCGTAAGAACGACAGCAAGGTGTCTTGTTCAGTACCCATATGCCTCTTCTGGGTGTTCTCGTTCTGTTTAGCAGGTACCGAAGATTCTAATAGGAGCTACTGCAGCTGGAATACGAGACATACTTGGTCTGACAATTAAGTTCGCGAACTTTATTGTCCGACCACGTATTCCTCACTTCCACTTCCAATCAACATGTAACACACATACTCCAGTTTCACTACCTTCATATGCTTTCGTACCTCGGTACCCATGCATTCACGTAATACTGTCTATGGAATTTGAGATTTACGGATCGGAATATTCTTATTGTAGTTTTATTGATTATGATGGTTCGGGGATCGAATTCCTGTGGGGGGGGCGAGATTTTCTGCAGTCGTCCGGACTTGCCCTGGGGCCCACCCAGCCTCCTGTACAATCGGTACCGTGTCTTTCCCGGGGGTAAAGCGACCGGGGCGTGGCGTTGACCACCCACCCCCATCTAGCCCCGAGGTTAAAGAAAGAGTACGTCTATACCTATACCCTCCCACTGGGCCTTCGTAGCCAGTTCTAGGGTAAACTTTACCTGTACCTTTACCTGCGTAGTTAGGTAGATACGGCGCAATATTTCGGAGCAGCACACTGTTTCCATCTTCAGGGTGATCGATATTCTGAAAGTGGCACCCCTATGTTTTTTCTGGAACCATCGTTCTTATCTACTAGATAACATGTTATCGTGAGACAACGAAATTTGGCCTTATCGTTGGGTCATTTAATACAATGCACCGAGTTGCTTCAGTAAGTTAACACTGCAACAAGGATGTATTTAGCATTCGATTAACTGGCACAGAATGAGTTTAGTATTATAGTACCTTTTAAATGCATTAACCTTCGTACGGTGCACCGATACCGTAAAGATGTGAAAATTGTATGTCCGTAGAGTGTACATAGGCCAGTATTGAAGGACAAATCAGTACGGACGGTTCGATCATGGTGTGATTTGTGGCAAGTGAAAGGACTGACCGCCGACACGTCTAACCGGACTCTGTATATGGAACATCCCAGTTGGTGCATCACTCACTAACATCTAAACAGTCTCCAGTCACAAACAACACACTTAACCCTTATCCTGCTAATGTAAAGAATATGGCGAGCTCCTAATAATGCCAACAAAAGGCAGATGGTATTTAATTTGGCGTTTAAAGGGTTAATAAACTTATCAACAAAAGTGTGTTGGTTGTGACTGGAGACATTTTAGATCTGTGTAAACGAACTCTGGTTAGCGCAGATCCTTTACCTCTATGGTTAAAGTTTGGAGAGCGAGTCAGAATTTTAATTGTATTCGGCTTTTACGTTTAATGCCCTATCATTAGCTCTAGGCCTGCATATTCTTTCATATTCTTTGTTCAAATAACAATACAGGCCACGCGAGTGTACAGTAACATTAAGGCGCTTTCGTGTAACCGTTGTTGACATGGAAAAGCAATAAGTATTACATATTCTGAGTGTGTGTGTCTGTAGTATTAGTTATCTAGCATACAAAGCGCTTGCGCCTCATTTTGTTATCATCTTTGGTCTGTCCGGTTCTACAATATTTTTCCACGCTGTCTCGTACACGGCAAAATAATCAGAAAAAAGAATATTTGAAAAATGAAATGTCTTTTGATTTTACCTGCAACTTTAGTCTGAAAAAATTCTCATACTAAGAAGAACTGAACAAGATATAATCACAAATGTACGTAGGTGTTCATGTAAAGTACACATTTGTCTTGTTAGATTTTAATGAAGCTTGAATTTTCTCGACAGATTTTCCAAAAATACCGAAATATGAAATTTCGTGAAAATTCGCCCAGACGGAGCCGAGTGTGTTTCATGCGAACAGACTGGCAGACAGACAGACAGATAGACAGACAGATAGAGACAGACACAGAGGCAGTCAGACACGACGAAACTAATAGTCGCTTTTTTGCAACTTTGCGAACGCACCCAAAGAAGGATACTTTACCTTTACCTTTACCTTTAGCCTGTGTTTCCTTCTGGTTATCAGATAGCACATAGGCGAATGTGTGTTTTTGTGATTACTTGAAAAATAGTAACTAAAACAGTCACTGAAGAATTATCTCGGATAAAACGAGGAGCTTAATATTTTGTACTCCTTACCAAATATTTTTCGGATGATAAAATTGAGAAGGATGAGATGGGCTGGGCATATGGCGCGTATGGGGGAGAGGAGAGACGTATACACGGTTTTGGTGGTCAGACTTGAGGGAAAGAGACCTCTTGGGAGACCCAGGCGTAGATGGGAGGATAACGTTAAGATGGATCTTCAGGAAGTGGGATGTGGGGGCATGGACTGGATCGAGCTGACTCAGGATAGGGACAGATGGCGGGCTGTTGTGAATGCGGTAATGAACCTTCGGGTTCTATAAAATGTGGGGAATTTCTTGACTAGCTGAAAACCTATTAGGTTCCCAAGAATGACTCTGCTCCATGGAGTAAGTAAGTAAGTATTATCTCGGATGCTGTTAGGAAAGTTTTACTCTTGTCTAAACCGAGACTTGTTAGCTACGTTTCGCAGACATCTATTGCCTATTAGCAGGCCTGTTTGAAATTCTCTTTCAGCCGCTGACGACTCAAACATAACAGCAGTACACCACCATATGTATTCCGGCAGCGACATATTCCTACTGCCAACTTGCAGCATCGCTATAAAAGACGGCAGTTTGGAAATGCCGTTTGATCAAATATGCAGAAGACAGTATGATACGCGTATAATGGGGAATACTTACTGGAGAAGTTCCGTATATGTAGACAGTCCTCAGTGGAGTGGAGGGCTGGTTATATGGTGCTGACATGCATTGTTGGCCATCAGCATGGTTAACTGGAATTGTGGACACAAATTTAACTTGAGAGGGGTTTGGTAGAAGGGTGCAAATGAGTGGTGGTAAGCCACATAACGCCAGTACACCCGATCATTACTACTTTACACATTACAGCAACAGCTGATATCAAAATACTTGCATATCCTTCCGCGATACCTCTAAGGTTCTGTATAATAGACCTGAATTCCTTTTAAATGTTATAAAAACCGTCTTGGCTAGCCTGGTAGTTAAATTCCTGTTCCCGTGGTTATTCCGGGGATATTTAACTCGACATATGCCCCAATTAACTCAAATATGACTCTACACATGTGCAGATGTGGCTAAGATTAAACAACTCTTTATGCTAGCAGTGTCGTGATTATTATCTCGCTCTTAAAAGCGGACATTAAGATAAGGAAAACAAGCCTCATTATTTGAATGCTACAAATAATTATCGTTGTCAAAAAATTATTAACTTGTTATAAATTTTAAACCCTGCTTCAAAATTTAAAGTAGCCCCATAATTTAAAATATAATTTATTCACAGACTCAGTTGCAATGACTCACATATTTTTACGATGAGATGAATTTCAATATTTTTTAACGTTACTTGTGTAGGAATTTATATAGAGTCACGTAATGTGATATAGGGTGAGGAGAGGGGGGTGTATAGGTTCTTGGTGGGGAAACCGGATGGAAGGAGACCACTGGGGAGACCTAGGCTTAGATGGGTGGATAATATTAGGATGGATCTCCAGGTGGTGGGATGTGGGTATATGGACTGAATTGGGCTGGTCCAGGATAGAGACAGGTGGCGGACGCTTGTGAGTGCGGTAATGAACCTTCGGGTTCCGTGAAATACGGGGAATTTCTTGACTAGCTGCAAACCAGTTAGCTTCTCAAGAAGGACTCTGCACAATGGAGTAAGTAAGTAAGTAAGTAAGTAAGTAATGTGATATAAATTAGAAGTGTTTTGTCTTGGAGTTGGTTTTGTTTGACGTTCTCGTCTCCCCGCTTCATTAAGATCAAGACAGGCAGATGACGTATAACAGAATGTTGTGGCTTGTTTACTTAAGCACTGCTGCCATGGAAAGGAAACACTGCATGTATTGTTGAACCACACAAATCGCTGCCAACAATATATTATTGAAAGCGTTGCCACGGAATTGAAACAGTGTATTGCGTGCTCTTTGTTTTCTTCAGGCGCGTTTGTCGCTCTAAACAAGACATACATATCGAAATTTTATTACCAACTGACGTAGAAAAGAAATTCTTGAAAAAAGAAGTATTAAAACTTGTATTAAAAATGCTCCAACATGTTTCGGGGTAATCATCACCATCATCAGGCAGCGCATTGTATGATCTTGCTAAAGTTGTGTTTGTAAAAACTGATTGTTTCTACAAACAATACATAACCTAGTTCTTCCTATCAGATGCCCGAAAAGTTTTTTTCCGATTAAAAAATTTATTGTATGGACACTTGTTCGTAAATGTCTCCAGTATTAAATTTTACGGAAATGCTTCCGGTGGGAGCGAGTCGACACATGCGGACAGACGGACAGACGTGATAAAATTGACGGGTTTCTTTTTTAAGCTCATGGTTCCGTGCATCGTAATTCAGTGTTAATAAAAATCCAACCGGATGCTAGAGCATGCAGATATTTATTTACTGCAAAGTCACTCTACATGTTTCGGGTGTCACAGCACCCATCATCAGGTGTATTTAAACTGTAACCGCGCCCTCCGGTACAGGTCATAATACTGGTACAGCTACTTCCCTGCAACGTGGCCTGATCGGGACTACAGTGTCTTTGCAGTAAATAAATATCTGCATAGAGTGGCCTGATCAGGCCACGTTGCAGGGAAGTAGCTGTACCAGTATTATGATCTGTACCGGAGGTTGCGGTTACAGTTTTTAGTACTCCTGATGATGGGTGCTGTGACACCCGAAACATGTAGAGTGACTTTGCAGTAAATAAATAT
>Ga0136643_10012473_pt1 | contig 12664 bp, 6 predicted proteins | sample TergutLab28metaG_FD_96883 | JGI IMG/M metagenome (GOLD analysis project Ga0136643, IMG submission 96883) | Labiotermes labralis P1 segment gut microbial communities from Petit-Saut dam, French Guiana - Lab288 P1 (version 3) (version 3) | ecosystem: Host-associated > Arthropoda: Insects >...
CTCAGTATTTAGCCAACTTGATTCATTAAATTTGTTTCACAATAAGTTTTATTTCATGCCTATACATGTTTCGAGCACATGTGCTCGAAACATGAAGAGTCAGGAAATAAAACTTATTGTGAAACAAATTTTGTGAATCAAGTTGGCTAAATACTGAGATAAAAAAAAACTTCATCTTAGTATGATAAACGTTTCAGACAAAAGTTGTAGATAAAATTCAATCAAACATTTAATGCTTAATAACCTTTTTTTCGAAAATCGTGCCGTTTAGGTGGCAACGAACAAAATTATTGTACAGCTAGAGAACCCACAGATTGCAATATAACACGACGCATGCGCATTTCATGCTGGATTAAAAACAGGCTATAAACACACACCCAGAATATATGTCTTATTACTTTTCCACGGCAAGAAGAATTATGCGAACGCGTCTCATTGTGAAGTTATACGTGCATTGCCAGTCTTGTTGCTTCTCATCCTAGAAGCATTTTCACAGTGCGTTAGGTCACACGATCATCTCGTGGAATGTGGTCTGTGGGCCGTACTTCTGCCAGCAGGCCTTTTATCTTTCTTCTTCTGTCCAGCCACTTTCTTAAATTTATCTCTTCGAGTGGCATCCAATAAAGGTTGTGTCGTGTAAGTTAATTACGCGATTAGTCTAAATTTCGTTGATGAGTTTTTTGAGTTCAAAATTGTCTAAGGGAATTTAGACACGTCTTTTCTCTATACTTAAGAAACCATCAGACTGGAACTTCGCGTGTACATATTGTGATTCCTATTATTTGTAACAATGGAAAGTACTCTTGTTTATGGTTTGCGGGACTGATAATATTTTTTATCTTGTTTACTCCCTTTTAGTGTAGTGGCTGGCGTAATTCTTGCACTGAATTCCCCAATAATCCCAAATTTTTAATAGAATTCCTGAAATTAACGGAACTAATGAGAGGTTTGTTTGCTATAGCAACGCAACTCAATAGAGTCCAGTCTGCTTTGCTAAATTTGAATGCGGCTGTATAATGACGGCCTATTGTCATGACAACACAGCACAGACCAAACAATCATCTGATTGTCGCGTAATTATATTGCAGCTTGTCGATCCCCGATTTGCTGCCGTGTTCAGATCCGAAATGTGGCAATGTAATTTTACAGACAGATAAACGACTCCTTTTTAGGTGGAAGTTGCGTTTTGGTATATATGCAAATTCACTTCATTGTTTATAAAAGCTGAGTTTGCTCTTCGGTGTTCTGTTCTTCTCCACCCGTTTAAAAGAACAGGCTGTTTACAAAATTAGTACTAGTTTGCAAAATATAATTGTTAAAGTGTGAAGTAGCACTATGAAATATTTTTTCTCTCAACTTTTTCAATTTAAACTGCGGCACTAAATTTACGCTTGCACTTACACTTATTTCTCTTATCAGCCTGCACTTATTCCTCTCAGTACGAAATTCATTTTTGTTTTGAAACGTGAGTTTATTCACTGTGGTTGCAAATTTTTGTCATTTAACCCATCATAAGAGAATTTTTTTTGTGTGATCCTTTGTAAATATTTCAACGGCCTCTGCTACTACCAAGAGGTCCTTTTTTGTAATATACAGGTATATATATGATGTGTGTGTGTTTTTCCTACATAAGGACATACACGTAACACGGAGTTAAAAGACACATACAACGTAAGTCTCAGTTATACACACAGTAATTCAGGTTAAAAGGTCAATATTTTTGGAAATTATAGTATCGGTCACTGTGAAGGTAAATCTTATGTGAATGTGTTTCTAATTCTTAATAGTTACTGCAATGCAGCTGTTTGAATCTGCAAAAACAAAAGCCTTGTGAGTGGCAATATAAAAAGAGAAATTACTGTTAATTTGAACTTTAATTGAATGTTTCAATGACAAATTCTTTGCACAGAACCGACAAATTTGTTAAAGTTCACAAGAAATGTTCCAAACTCCCACCGTCAACCTCAGTGCACATTGAGACTCTTCAGCGAAGATCGCGTGTCGTTCGTGTGAGTTGATCTTCGCGCTTCTTTACGGGGGCAGCGCCATATGCAATTCGTCTCGTGTATTCAATTTTTTTTAATTCGCTCCTCATTCAACCCCACAAACATATCTAACGTATATGAGGAGGGGAGGGGGTGGGGGGGGGACGAACAGTGCGCGCCAGCTTCAGTAAACTCTATCTGGGTAATCATTCAGAAGTAGACACATGTTCGGATGAACCCTTTTTCTCACAATGGCCGATATATCTCCTCCCAAAATATTGACTTTTGCTCAGGAATCACCCTGTATAAAGGTGACTACACTGCTTTACGTTACGGTCGGTGTATAAAATGTAAATATAAGGTCAGTCCCATAAATGATAAACAAAATGGCACTAAGAAAAAATTTTCTCACATTACCCCTGTTTTTTTTTTTTTTTGTGAGAATCATTCGTCTAATTCTGTACGCACAAATTTCATTTATGTGCCGCCGACGCTGTATAATCTTGGCTATTGACAGCGTTGTTAAATAAAATACTTCTCCGTGTCTAAGTTTGAAAGGCAAGCAGGCAACATAAATGGACTGTGCGAAGAAGAGAAGTGGCTCTGGGTAAATGACCAACCTGATGCAAAGTTACGTCATATAATACGTTTGTTATTATAATCCTGCACATGTTTCGAGCAGAACTGTGGTCTTCATCAGGAGGTCAAATTGTATTAATACAGCATCTGGTATAGTATTCTCTGTAAGTGACCGTCCGGTTTGCAGTTTGCAACCTGCAAACCGGATGGTAATGCAATTTTGACCTCCTGATGATGAGTACATGTGCTCGAAACATGTAGAGGCATGAAATAAAACTTATTGTGAAACAAATTTTGTGCATCAAGTTGGTTAAATACTGAGATAAACTCACGTAGTTTGCTCCTTTTTACAGTTAAGTACAGTGTCCTAGCCCAAATGTTTTCTTCAGTATTTTGCTCCCACATCGAGTTCATTTCTGTATACATAGAGGTGTTAAAATTGCATTATATAAAGTACCTATGTATCTTCACCCTTAAAGTAGACCAGTATTTTTCAGAGACTGAATTTTGTAAGTAAAGTGCATAAAATGACTATACTGAACAGAAGGAAGTTCAGATTGCCTCGGATGTTAAGACGTGGTCTCTTCTACGATTTTAAATAAGCAGCGCAGAGTGCTAATTCCTTACGGACGTTTCGGGATACCTATCGGTCCCATCTTCACGTATCCAAGGAAGTCTCGGACCGTTATCTTGTCCCGAAACGTCGGCACAGAATCACCATTGTACTCCGCGTAATAACCTAGCAGAGTGCTAAACCCATCTACTTCGCGGTGGAAGTCTGAAATCGTCCAAACTTTAAGTTTTTGTGTTCCAACAGCCGTTGAGTTCTGGGTGAAACTGCAAGATGGACGACAAGCGTAGATAAAAGCGACTTTCGTATCTGCTTATTGGGAGACGAGAACTCAAAAGCCAGTTTTGGCCACCATTTTGGTATGATTATGACTGACGTAAGTTGTCCTATATACATAACGGAACAGGTTTCGTAATATGCGACTTATATAATATCGAACTTAACGTAAAAATTCTTATTAATTATTAGAATTATTACTTTTGTTATATATAGTATAATATTAATATTATTATACCTTAATTGTGTTTGCTTTGTGTTTTTCATGTGAAAATAAACCGATATAAACAACATTTTAAACATGTATACTGACAACACATACGTAACCGTTTAAGGTATGATAAATACGTAGAGATGGGGTCAATTCAGACGTACTTAAATATGCCGTTACGTAAAAGTTTCAGAAATCTTATTCCTACGTAAGTCGGAAATTATATTTTTCATTCAAGTTCACCGTCAGTAGCTCTGTACATATTACAGTTACATTAGATTAAGTCCTACGTCCTGATGAAAGACGCAATGTATTTTTCCGAAACCTTTTTAATTTTATACCAGAATACGTGACGTATCGAATGGGTGTCCAAACCTTGTCACGCCAGGTTTTTTTCATGCTGCCCGTAGTCACATTTATAAATTATATGTGTGTTTCGTAAAGATGAAACGCAAGTTTAGGAAATTATGTGTGATGCTTATGATTTTTACGCGTGCGACTTGCGAAAATTTCCACAAAAATAGCTTTACACTTTGCCAGAAAAAAAAAGGCAAGACACCCCTGGCGTAACGTCACACACGAGAGAAATTTTCTTATCTGCGCTGTATGAGACGCTAACATTTCTTTAACGTTCGTCTTAGTATTATCCATGTACTTAGGTCCTCATCTGCCAACTGCTGTCTTATATTCGGGTTGTCGGACTGAAATTTGTTACGTTCCCTGATCTCCCACGCATGCTACATACACAGCCATTACATACTACTTTGAATTAGCGTAATAATGTTTAGTGAAATTTATAAATTATGAAAATTCTCACAATATAATTTTTTCCATTCCCCTGTTACTTAATATCAGCCCGTTCTCAGATGCCCTCTGTTTATGTATTTTTACTCGGGGTCCGTAAGTTTTATTTGCTTCACTATTGAAGCTGAGGACAAGAATTTCTTTTCTTCTTTACTCACTGACTGTTGCACTCAGGAACAGCCGCAGATGCTACGCTGGCATTTCAATTGATCCCCTTCAAACAAAAAGCATATATGAAATTCTACGCAGTCCTGAAGGCTGGCCATCAATAGGTCGACCGCCAGAATATCCCAAGCCATTCTCTTGTAGATTCGTTATATTTACACATGTATTTCGTAGTCTATCTCAGTCACTCCAGCAAATAATGGGATATCACCTTAAAGCAGTATGTCTGGTTATCCTTCAACATCCCTTGCACTAGGCAATTCACATGTCATCCTGTCGTTCGGCCCAGAACAAGTAAAACAGCCTACTGACATAAATACTGCCAACCAACCAACCATCTAACGAACGAACGAACCAACCAACAAACCAATCAACCAACTAAGTAACCAACCAACCAACCAACTAACCAACCAACAAACAAACCAACCAACTAAACAAACAACCAACCAACCAAACCAAACCAACCAATCAACTAACGAAACCAAACCATTCAAGCCAAACCAAACCAAACCAAACCAAACCACCCGAACCGAGTCAATCCAAACTAAAATAAATAAAACCAACAAAACCAAAACAACCAAAAGAAACCAACCAAGCTAAAACAACCAAACCAACGAACCAAATTAACCAAACCAAAACGACCATCCCAACCAAACAAAAAAACCAAATCAAATCAAATCAAACCTAACCAAAAAATCAACCAACCGACCGACCGACCGACCGACTGACTAACTAATCAACTAACTAACTCCTTGGATCAGATTCCTTCCACAGAAGATAAATGGTTTACAATAAGTCAAGAATTCCCCCGAATTTTATGGAAACCGAAAGTTCAATACAGCATTTACAAATGCCCTCACCCATCCCTATCCTTAGCCAGATAAATCCAGTCCATGCCCCAGTCACACGTTTTGAAGAACCATTTGAACATTATGCCTCCATCTACGGCTAGTTAACCCAAGGCTTCTGTCTCCCTCAGCTTTCTCCACCAAATCCCTGTGTACAAATCTCCTGTCTCCTATGCGTGCCACGTACCACGTGTCGCACACAAGTCATTATTGTTGTTTTGATCAAGCAAATAATAGTTGGTGAGGAGTACAGATCGGGGGCCCTAAGTTTCTTTAGAAGTAGTTGTAGCTATATGCCTGTTATGAACAAAGATGCTCCGAATATCAAAATAATGGGGTTCTGGGAAGATACCGAGTGCATTCTCAGTTATATCCTATCTCCTGGAACTGGAATATAAGCTATGTGCACGTTTGTCAGTGAAGTAATTTTATGAAGGGTCATTACGTTTGCAGAATAACGGGAATGTAGTGTGCTCTGGTGAAGGTAGAAACATAATTTTTTCAAATAAATTTCCTATTATTTATATTTCTCCGTTTTGAGGGTTTAAAAGCAAATACTTTTTAAAATTCATACTTCTTATTTCCATTTAAATTTACACAACAACAATAACAATTGGCGACTTTATAAAATTTTGGACGTCTCCGTATTTGATGTTACAAGTCCTTTATTCAAATAACAGACTTGTAAAGAGGCTTCTGACGAGAATTTTTGTTGGTTTAGGTTTACGAGTTTTTACCAGATTACCTTCAATGTTGCTTGGAGAATAACAGTCCTTGTATACTATCTTACAGCGTCAACAGCGGAAAGTGATTACACACGGCTCGATCGACTGCATAGAAATTCCTCGTATTCGACAAGCCTCTTGTTCAAGTATCGCCCCCAAGAACCGTATATAATGAGTGACGATTTTCTTTTTTTTTTTTTAATTTGTTCTCCAGGCAAATTCCGGAATGACAGTTCAAATTAGACCACTCGTCCAGAGCGGTCCTGGTTCCCACCCGTCCTCTTGTGCGATAGGTACGGTTCCCATTCCCGGGGATACAACAACCGGCCCTTGGCGTTTACACGCACCCCATCTAGCGACGAGGTTAAAGAAAGAGTAGATATATACCCTCACTGCCCTTCCGGGTCTTCATGACCTTTTATGGGGCGATGTATCTTGTATCATTTATCCCTTCCTTCTACGAACTTCACAATTGTAATTGTAACAAAATTAATATGGAGGAAAAAGGTTCCTGAAATACGATGGCAACGTACTACCAAACTGCACGGCGTTAAAACCCAGAAAATAGTAATTGTCGGAATCCATGAAAGGTGGAAACAACTGTGCAAATACCAGCTTGTCAAAGAGGACTGTCGAAGTTTCTATAACGTCTACTAGATTAAAAATAGGCTAATAAAAATTCTTTCTCTTGTGCAAGTAGGAAGGCTGCGCTATGCAGCCGGTTAGACACGCTGTTTTGTGAGGAGTGACATGCTGTCTGTGTAACGACCAGCTGTAATTCAACTGGCAGCTGTAACAATGCTGATGAACGTTTTGGAACGCCCAGTGGCACAATGCCATATGTCGCCGTCCCTCCTAGCGTCAGAACTATATCAATCCCACGCCTGGAAATTGTTCATGTTTATGGAGCGATAAGATCAATTTATAATAGAATGTTTGCGATTAATTGGGTAAATTATTGGGCGGGTTTGATAATAAAGGGGCCCTCCTCTCGCATGTATCAGCCATACAAATGTTTGTATCGATCACTGATCTTCAGTTAACATCGCCACCAAATTGAACTTGCTGCCATTACTAATGTTTCTGCAGTGATTTTAATTTGAACTCAGCTTGAGTAATTCTGATTTTATTGCTTTAATTTATGAATTGAATAGAGCTTTAAGTTTTTATTTTAAAATACTCTATGGGAAGGAAGCATTACTTGCTAAAATTGTAACAAAATGGGACTTTTGCAAGAGGGGATATAAATTGAGGTTTAATGTTTGGTAGGGAGTCGGATTCCTGTATGTAGCGGAATACAAATTGAATGGTCGTAGTATTTTACATGGAAAGGTCGAGCAGAACAGCGCGAGTGACCTAGTGGGAATACAATGTTATAAACGTGAAAAGAAAATGGTATTAAAACGACTATTTCAGAAATCATTTTTGAGATACTGGATTTTATTAAACTGACTTAGAATCGGGGTCCAGCGACGGGCTGATGTGAAAGCAGTACAGCGTGTTTTCTTCTCTTTGAAGGCTAGAAATTTCTTAAGTATCATCGTCTGTTATACCTGAAGAATCCGAAAATATGCTGCGTGCAGTTTTGCAATTATTGTGTCACATAATTATTTATTAGTCATATTGTCCTTGTGGTGGGCTGGGATAATAGTCGAATTTGACGTTCAGAGGACCGTGCATCGTGATATATTCTTATAATAAAACCAATTAGATGCACTAACTTCTCAAATTTATTTTTTGAATAGAACTCTACATGTTTCCGGCAGTTTCTCTGTCCGTCATTAAGAGTCTAACACTGTACACGCAGCAATGGTATATGTCATACAGGTTATGCTGACTGTTTACTAGCAAGCAGTCAGCATAACCTGTATGACATATACCTATTGCTGTGTGTACAGTGCTAGACTCCTGATGACGGACAGAGAAACTGTCCGAAACACGTAGGGCTCTATTCCAAAAATAAATTTGAGAAATTAGTACATTTCGTTGGTTTTATTGTAAGAATAGTGCAGTCGATATAGCAACTCGCTGCTGGCTGGACGATCAGGGGATGAATCCCGTTAGTGGCGAGATTTTCTGCACCCGTCCAGACCTGCTCTGGGGCTCACCCAGCCTCCTTTATAATGAGTACCCTTGTTTCAAAAGGGTAAAGTGATCGGGGTATATCTTTGACCACCCACCCCTATCTAGGGACTAGCCTAAAGATACTTTTTTACAACCATACATCCAGTCCACCTCTGGCCCTTCATGGTCTGTTGTAGGCTGAACTTTATTTTACCTATTACTTTTCTTGATAATAATGCTGATAGTCATCAGATATGACACGTGATATTCCCCTGTCGATATGTGTCACATTTCCTGGTATTAATACATTTATTTTAACCAGCACCTGTAGGTTTAAATACAATCGAACAAGCAATTTTTTTGTTATTCTGTATTTATTTCCTTTACTCTCAGAAAAATTTGGTTCTGTTGCAGTGTCTGTAGATTTGTTCAGATCTTAAAAAATACTGCCAAACCAGTTACGTCATAAAACGTAGAACTAAATGAGAGGTCTGTTATATAACTGGTCAGTTCAGATCCACTCTGCAGCAAGGTATGATGACACGATTTATAGGGCAGTTCTGGCTCAATGGGGTGGAAAGAGGAATTTGGCGTGATGGAGTATCACATGTTACAACACAGGGATTCTCTCAGTAACGAATTTCACAGATGCTTTCCACATTTGTAAAGGTAAAGATTTCTTGCTGCCCATGGCAAGAGGATTTTCATTCTATACTGCTTCAAGTTCCGGTCGCTATAATCTTGATATTGAATACACAGGAAGCTGGGTGATATATACGGCAGTTTTGGGTGTAGAACCTTCGTCAGGCGACTGTCATTTTGTCATTTCAGTGATTGAGATGTCACTAAGAACGACGCCATGAATGTACGCTCCAAAAATTTCTACAAGCGATTGTTAACCAGCTATTAAAGAAGGTTCTTGCTTTAGCTAAACGCGAAGTATAATTACGTTGTTTGGAGACACCCGTACTAGACGTCATCCTTTCACGTCTTTATGTCATTTTTCTCTAAATTCCATTGTAATAATATTTTCTCATCTGACCCTACGTCTAATTCTCTTCTCTAGTATCTGTCTTCCGGATTTATGGCTAAAACAAAATTGGAATGTTTGTTGTTTAGAGCATGCAGGCTATATCTCATTCGTCTTGGCTTTAAGAACCTGATATGCCTGATTTTTGGGTGTTTCAATATGTGAAACACTTGACTGTGTGATTTTATTAACTTTTTGTTGCATCCCTGCCGACGTAAATATGTGTAAAGTAGCGGAACTCTTTATTCAACAGGACAATTAAATATATGGCCCCAACTTTATGTTATAAATCAGAGGTTTTAGCACCCTCACAGGTTAGAGAAAAGGCCTTGGTCTAGATATACTTCACCTCTTAGGGAAGTCAGTATTTTCTTCGACATTTCTTTTGGCAAACATTCAAGTTGTGTTTGATCCTCAAGAACAAGACAAAATTTTCTACTTAGGCAAAACAACAAGTACCATTGTGTGTACTTTTGTTTGTTGTATTGTGTGTATTGTTGTAGTTGTCTTGTGTGTATTTTTGTCATCTTATGTGTATTTGTTTTACTATTTGTGTATTGCTGTTTTTAATTTAGATGCAGGACTGTTGGTTAGAAGTCAGTATTCGGAAGGTCCTGCGACCAGCCACCTCGATAGAGGTTTCTGGGTTTCCTTGTGTCTATAAGCAAATGCTGAGATGGTTCCCAAGATTCCAAGTTGCCATTACATGCTTCTCATGTAGCCCTCCCGACTTAAATTTAGTATCAACCAATTTCATATTTTGCATACATGTAAAATAACCAATGCCACCGGGTAACAACCCAATTGCAGGTAATAATAATAATAATAATAGCAATTATTATTATTATTAGTGTTTACTTAAATATAATTTAATTTCTATTCACATATCGATAAGTTAATCATTCCCGATTGAATTCTAATGAACTTTGCCAGTCCAGAAGTCTCTCGCCTTTGGAGCGAAGTAAATGCTGAGTGGCATCTGGAAACAGTATTTACAATCACTGAAGTAAATGAAAAGTAAGTTTGGGTACTGAAACTTCTTTATGCAGTCAGAAATGCAGTTGAATTAATGCTTGTTACCCGACATGCACTGATCAGAATCACTGGACTGCAGTTAGAGCAGTTAATTTCCACTTGGCAGAAGCCATCCAACAACAGGTTGAAGTTCGTGTTTGCGCCGAAACAGAAAAAAAAAGTTCTTTTGTTGAACTTTCGACTGAAACCTCGAAAACTTCAACCAGTTCTTTTTTTATGAAGAAGGTTTTGATACATTCTCTGGTCACCATGGTCCGCCGACTGGCTGTAAATCTAACTTGGAATTTTGTTGATTCCGATCTTCCCCTTGGGAAAACTTTCCGCGTCTGTTTCAAACTTGTTCTATATCGTGGCTCTGTTCAATCGCAGGAAATAACGTCGCATTAAATTAGAATGAGGGAGATTCACACGCTGTGAATGTCTCTCCAATCCACTGAATCCGTAGTCTCCAGTTTCTTTCTGTTTTTTACTTACTTTCATATACAGTAACTTTTTCGATCCTCTCTCTTTTTTTCTCTGATTTTTTGCATTCTTATCCAACTCAGCTTTTTTTTTGCTTTATCACTTCGTGCTCATTGTTTTTGCTTGCGGTTCCCTTAGACTTCACTTATATTCAGTTCCTTTAATTTTCTTCTATTCCTAATTACGTGCGTGTCTGTAAGATGTAGGTGTGCAGTTCCTGTGTTACCGAGTTTTCTTCCTTTATATCAGCGTATTTTGTTACTTTGGTCCTTCCCTTTTCTTATGCGGCTTTCCTCCCGATCTCACACTGTTTCTCCAGCCTTCAGATTTTGCGACTTCCTTTTAATCAGCAAGTTTTTTCACTCGTCCTTCCCTTTTAAGACTTCTTTCTTATTTTCTGCTACACTCAAATGTAACACGTTACCGGCTTTCTTCTTGAAAGTGATAACACATGTTACTCGCTGTATAAATAACCAATAACTCCATACAACATGTTCCTTCTTGAGAAGCCAGTAATTCCCAATTTAGTCGAGCAGTTCCGTATATTTTACGCAGTCACTACCATGTTCACAAAAGCCGGCCACATGTCCTTATCCTGAGCCATATCAATCCAGTCCAAAACAAAATCCTATTTCTTGATGGTTCATTTTCAGTATTTTCCTCAAACCTAGGCTTAAGTTTTCCGAGTGACCTTTTATCTCCGACTTCTCCGACAGAACCCTTTAGGCATCTCTCCTCTCTTCCATTCGTGTCACATGCCCTGTCAACCTAATTGTTCTTGTTCTGATGACGAAAATTTAATTTTTTGAGTTGTACAGTTCATGAAGCTCTACATTTTACGGTCTCCTCCATTTCCCAAAACACAAATATCTACCTCAGCACGCTGTTCTCAAACACCCTCAGACTATCTTCTTTCCTTAATTAGGGTCACTCTTCACGGTGCAAACCAAAAGGGGAGATTATATTTCTGTGCATTTTGATCTTTATATCAAAGTGCGAGGCAAAAAGGTTGTGGACTGAAATGCAGCAGTCGTTCCCACAGTTTAGTCTGGTCTTAATTTCTTCGTGAATAAAATTCTGATCTCTGAAGCTTTATTCCACAAATCTGAGATTTGCCGCAATTATTAAAAGGACTGGTTACGTGTCCTTAATTTATGGTTTGTCCCCCATTCTGTTCACGAAGCTGGAATGTGTAATTACTATTCCCAGCATTTAAGTCTTGGCTAGTCTCAAAGAATGTACATAAATTATTTAACACCTGATGATGGTATAAATTTGGACATTTTAAGTTACAATATTTAATAAATTATTATTATTATTATAATTATTATTATTATGTATTTTCTTTATCGCATTATAGATTAAATATGTGCCTGCTAACAACAAGTTTTTGCAAAGCACATCCCTTGTAATAATAATCGTGCGTTCTACATTGCTAGTGATATGTTGATCTTAAATTCTATATTTCTTTCCAAATATTTATTTTAGTTTCCAGCTCTCGCTCTGAGTTTTGATTTCTAGGTCTAACCTACGTTTCTCTTTCTCTCTCATTCAGTTGCTTACCAAACCTACCTACAAAATAGTTCTTTCTCTCTTTTCAAACTCGGTTCTCTTTTCTTCAGCTGTTTTCCCCATTTATATTTGATGTTACATGCAAGAGTGCCTAAATTTCTCAACTCTGTAACCTTGTTACCAGTGAATATATCCCTGTGTACTCTTTCCTCAGTCATGTTTGATCACTTTAAAAAAAAAAAAAAAGAAAACTCTTGTACTTACTTACTTACTCACTCCATGGTGCAGAGTCCTTCTTGAGAAGCTAACTGGTTTGCAGCTAGTCAAGAAATTCCCCGCATTTCACGGAACCCGAAGGTTCATTATCGCACTCACAAGCGTCCGCCACCTATCTCTA
>Ga0136643_10012474_pt1 | contig 12664 bp, 9 predicted proteins | sample TergutLab28metaG_FD_96883 | JGI IMG/M metagenome (GOLD analysis project Ga0136643, IMG submission 96883) | Labiotermes labralis P1 segment gut microbial communities from Petit-Saut dam, French Guiana - Lab288 P1 (version 3) (version 3) | ecosystem: Host-associated > Arthropoda: Insects >...
CGCCTATCAATGAGTATGTGTGTACGTGTGTGTATGTAATATGTATGTATGTATGTATGTATGTATGTATGTATGTATGTATGTATGTATGTATGTATGTATGTATGTATGTATGTGTGTATGTTTGTGTGTGTGTGTATGTGTGTACGTGTGTGTGTATGTATGTGTGTGTGTGTGTGTGTATGTATGTATGTATGTAAGTGTATATGCATGTATGTAAGTGTGTATGTTTGCATGTATGTAATGTATGTTTAAATGTATGCATTATTATGTACGTACATATGTATGTGCAGTATGTACGGATGAACGCATGCACGTGTGTATGTGCATATGAACGCATGTAGGTATGTGTGTGTGTATGAATGTACACATACATATATGTATGCATGTATGTATGCACGCACGTATGTAACACCAACATTTTGATGCATCACGGTGCCTTCGAAACGTCTGTCACCATTTAACAACCGACGTGCAGGAACCTTCCATAAGACTTGATTCGTTAGCAACACCTCTGTGTAAACCCTAAATTTCCCAATATATTGAAACTTCGGTTTTCATAAACGGCGGGACATTTCTTTATCAGATGTGCGACTTTCAGTTTCTCAGGACTTCACTCCAGGGGTATAATTATTTACACAAATAAATAATGTGTGATAAAATTCGTTAAATGATTTCGACTACCTGCTGTGCTGCACACTGGGAACGTCTACATGACTATGTACTGCTGTCAGCAAGTGTGTCCATCATTAATATGCAATGCTTAATGCTGGTCTACTTACCAGACATGACTCCTCCTCACAATGGTTGTAACATAAATGCCTCTTCAGAAGGAAGCATCCAGCGTTATCATACAAAAGTGGGCGTCGTGTTATCTTGTTTGAACAGACTCAAGTACAGTCCAACACAAGAATAGTATAGTTTCTCGAAACGGAAGTGTAGGTTATGCAGTTAGCGTCGTCGAAACAGATTTGCCAATGCCAATATCACGTCTTTTTTGTGGACATCTCAGAGGCTCACGTAAAGTCACACAGGATCAAGAACAATTGTTTACTTACTTTGTGAGATTTTATGAATTTTATGTGTTGTAACTGTTCATTAATGCATATATGTAAATGTTTATATAATTTCTCGTTAAATGTTTTCGCATTGTTAGCTCTTCGTGAAACATTTAAGTGTAAAATTCTATATTTCGACACATTAGAAGATATTAATTGTATATGTTGATACATTGACTAATTAGTCCCTTCCTTTCCGGGGTTCGATTGAGACTTTTGGGTGTTATGATCCCTATTCTTGCTGCGTGTCCAGTCGATCTCATTTTTTTAAAATAAAATTATGAATTTTCACATTCTGTGGTTTTCTATATTCTTCCATTACTACCTCTTCTTAGTCCATATATTATCCTAAGTACGCCTTTCTCAAGCTCCCTGAATCTACGTTTTTCACTTAGGTAGATATGGTATAGGGTATGTTTTGCGCAAACATGAAACAACGGATCGTAGTGTGTGGTTTTGTGTTCTGTAAGGTATTTGGCTTTTGTAAATGAGGTTACCATCTTATGGATATTAATAACGTTTGAGATTACATAACGTCACTTCCCAGAATACAGTAACTTTTTGGTAACCACCTGAAATGCCTGAGGATTTTGGAAACTAGATAGTTTCATAGAAGATAAAAATTCTGCAGTGAGTAGAAGCAGTCATTCCCTTGTCTGAATCTGCTCTGCACTTACGGTTTTCGCAACATGATATGTTTACTGTCTACTTATTTGAAGTTCAGGGGGCACGCGGTTGCACAGTTGGTTGAGCCACTGTGTTACAGTCCGGAAGGTCGCGGGTTCGATTCCGGATGGTGTCATTGACATAATCTTTCCGCCTCACTATGGTCGTGGGGTCGAATCAGCCTCTAAAAGAAATGAGTACCAGAAATATTTCCTGGGGGTAAAGGCGACCGGTAAGTAGGGCTGACAACCTTACCACCTTCCTGTGCCGATTGTCCAGAAATCTGGGAGACTCAACCTCCTGGAACCCTCAGGGCCTTACAATTGCTTTACCTTCTATTTATTTGAAGTTCAGTATTTTGTTTTACGAATATTTGAACATTTCGGTGTAGAAGACTCTTGCATTGTCCTTCTTTATAAACGTGTAACTGTAGGACAGCATTTTGGAACTGCCTGATGGCAGCGAATTGGTCGGTGTCCAACTCGGACATCGCACAACCGCTTAGTGGCGTGTTTGATGCGGAGCGGATTAAAACGCCATGCCGTCGAGGTGACAGACGTTGACATTTTTCGTGCTCCTGCTTTTCAGGAAAATATTCTACTCATTCCCAGTTTATATCAGATGATGGACATCGTAGGTACTTTTATAAATTTTGTTAATTGTTTAAAATAACGTATTTTTGAAGTCTTAAATATTAAATATGAAACTGACTTACAAGTTTGCTGCATTGTCAAAATGCCAATACAACCTAACACAAACATATATGACGAGTAGTACTGTGACAGAAGTGTTCTAGTAAACAGCTTACATATGTGACACATGCAGATTTTTTATATTATATTAGGCACTGCAATGTCGTCTGGATTGTGCAAACTGTATTGAGATAGCAACGCCGGAATATTGTCTTGTTTCAATCATAATATCTAGTAAGCTTTTAAGTCCCCATACAAGTTCATGTTTATGATATTATTATTAACATCATCATCATCGTCATAATCATCATTGTTATCTCTTGTTACAGGCCTTTCCTTTCTGGTACTCCTCTTGAACCAGCGGTAATCCCCACCACTCAGGCTTCAAGTTTCACTCTGCAGTACTTTCCGTGTCATGAGTGATGTTCCAAGTACAGCTGTCTTTTGTAGTTAATCTATCGAATGTTTTCCTGGTATATATTCCAAATTTTTCCTTAAGCTTCTCGTTACCATTCCAGTGGCTCCAATTATTACTGGTATAACCGTACATTTCAGGTTCCACACTTCTTTTCCGCTTCCTTTTGCACGCCATTTCTGTCTGCGGGTTTTGCCACATCTATCAGTTTTCATGTTTTCATGTTTTCTCTTTTTTGTTTTTAATAGTAATAATAATAATAATAATAAAGATAATAATAACAATTATTATTATTATTATTATTATTATTGCCAGTGCATAATCCTGTTAAAAATTTCCACGTACTGTTGTGTTTTTCACTGTTTCGTGTGAGTATTGTAAAGTGTATACACCTGTTCGCTTACTCTTGATTCGTTGCATCCGTGTATTCTGTAACTTTTTATTTATTACCGAAGACTGTGGACCTTTTGTGTATCTTTTTTCATCATATTACATAGACAGTGAACATATATTCCTATCATGGTTCACTTGTTTGCGTTCTTGTCTTTAGGATGGTATGTGTTTGCACATTAAGTATGCAGGTTGTTTTGCCTGCATACGGCTTTCCCCCGCATTCACCCTCTCCTCTCTAGCTAGTGTCAGAAATGTAGATAGAATGCTTTTAGGTAGAAAGTGGATCTTCTTATTTCATCAGCGGGAGAAAAGTTACGTTATTCACCGGACATAAATATGAAACGTAGATTAGCCTGCTCTCCAACATTGTTAGATACAATGCCGCCTGCGCTGAAATTTATACGACACCAGTATTAAAATAAAGATGGAAGCGTTAATCTAATTCTGGAAAATGGAGGGATTGATGGAAACAGTAATAAATACGTTTTCTGAAACTCGTAAATACGAAATGATACTTCCGTGTTTATAAAACATAATTATTTTTTAATGCTCAAGCCTTTTACATTTTATGAATTAACAATGTTATTCATACAACATAAGTCTGATGCAAACTCACTCTGCTGTGTTACGTACTAAAAGTGTAATGTATCATTTACACCGTTTAGTTGCGTGTGTTTTGAGGGGAGCCTCGTGATGATGGCAAAATTTAGTGGAAGCATGTTGGACCTTTGGTAGTAAATGGCTAATTTATGTAAATGTTTTTACAATGTACTATGTACATTGTATAGTTTCTACAATGTTTGTTCTAACAACTGCACAATGGTTCGATACAAAAATATATCCAATCATACAGCAATGTTGTCCGACCGATATTTGACTTCCATTAATGATAGATGCAGTACCGCAATTTGAAATGTACGTAATATGAATATCGTGAGGGGCTTTAGAAATAGACCTGATTGGGATTTTAAAAAAATATTTATATGAAAGGTATTGTATATTAATTTCGTCTATGGGTGCAATGGATGTGAAATTTGGTGTCACACTAAGGAAAGAACAGGATACAGAGGGGAATATTTTGGTCAAAGAGGGAACAAGTAATGTGAGGCTGAAGGTACCTACATTAGGATCTTCATGATTTGTACCCCTCAGTAAACATTAGGATGATGAATTGAAAAAGGATGAGATGGGTGAGACATGTGGCACTTACGGAGAGAAGATACGGGCTGAGAGGGATTTGTTGAGAAAGCCTGAAGGAAAATAATCGTTTGGAAGACGAGAGCGTAAGTGGAAAGATAACGTGGGTGAAACGGATCTTAAAGAAGTAGGAAGGGAAGGTAAGACTGGATTTTTCCGGCTCAGTGGCGGGCTGTGAACACAGTAGGAACATTAGGATTCCGTAAAATTAGGGCAATTTTTGACTAGCTGAAGGACAATTGGCTTCATGTTTGTACCGTACATCAGTGACGATTAAAACACTTGATTGTCCAACAGATGCACAAATATATAATTCGTAGATACAATTAGAATTATTATAAAATATTTAAAATTGCTCCAACGTGTTTCGGATCACAAGGGATCCATCATCAGGGGGCTCTATACAGCGCTTGGCTAAAATAACAGTAATGGTACTGCACTGTCTAGACAGGCAGTACCTCTCTAGACTGTGCAGTATACACACGCACCACGGACAAATATGCTGCCATAACACCGACTACTTCCATGTCAACGGACACAATAGAACCATTTCTGTAATTTTAGCCAAGCACTGTATAAAGCTCCCTGATGATGGATCCCTTGTGATCCGAAACATGTTGGTGCATTTTAAAAATATTTTATAATAATTCTGATTGTATCTACGAATTATATTTTTGTGCATCTGTTGGATAATAAAGTGCTTTAATCGACAATTGGCTTCTTAAGAAATACTGTAATTTTGTTTGTTGACTAGAAACACATTTTTTTTGCAAATATTTGGATAATTTTAGTCAGAGTTGTAAGTTGCTTACTTTTTATTTTTCAACCTATTAATTTACAATGCATTTGTTTCAAAATGACAAATACTCTTCATCAAAGTTCACTCATGAACAACATAGATAATTTACGATCCAGTTAATGTATTTCATCCTGACTGGCTTTAATCATTTCGCAGGTGTTGCATGCCCTGCTTAATTAAGTGAAATATGCAACGTGGGGAATGATCATGAAATAACATTGTAATGAGAAATAACATCAATTACAACGGCTTCAAAATCCTAAATTCAAATCTGAAGTTGGCTCTTCTTTCTGCTTTAGCGTTCACATAGCGTTACACGTAATTAAATGGAACGAACTGTACAATATATATTCACATTTATGCAGTAAATATCTAACACTTGTTAGATTGGGTTTTACACGGACATGGAAACCAACATTCGATTCTCGGTACAGGGAGATACTCCTCATTCTGCCACAACTTACAGCCTGGCTCTATGCCAATTCCAACCTCCCATCCGATATGTACGGGCGATTTTCCCCTGTGTGAATTGACATTTTTTTAACGAAATTCGTTTTTGGAGATGTAAGCTTACATGAAAATTTATGGTAAATTTTTCGTTCTACTTGCCCACAGTCTGATATCGACTCGTCTTTTTATGAGGTTGGATTCGAGCTGAACCCACTTTATCAAAAACAGATTACAGTACGGAAGAAATTTGTAGACTATGCAAAGTGTAGCCCCAGCTGTCATTCAGATTTCTAATTCGGACCCAAAATATTTATTTGATACTTTCGTCCATATTATGAACATTTAATGACAGATTAAAGTTGGCTCTTAATTTGTGGCTTTATTGTGAACGACTTTGAGAAGTTAAATTTTGTCATTCAATTTTTTTTGTTCGTTTTTTGGAGAGAAATGGAGACTCCCTTCCACCCACATGCATTTCGTCCTCGCAAACTCTGCCACAGAATAATCCGCGGTCGGTGAAATTTGAAATATGAAATGCATTTCTGAATTGTGTCTCATTCTTCTCACGACTTTGTGCCACTTTTCCTTCAGATCCACTTCCCCGTCAGATTCGTGGGGAGCTCAGATTATTTCAACACATACATACTTACCTATTTATGTTGGTCTGTTCTCTCGATTTTAGAATAACATTATATCAGTACTAACGTTACTGTACTCTTACAACATTTCCTTTTCTTTCAATTTGTTTACGTGATTTATCATTCACTTTCCTCCTAGTCTCAAATAAGCTTTGTACTATACTGAATGTAGTTTCCCATTTATATCCTATTTCACACAAGTAGTTCCCCGTAATTTTAGTGTTCGTTATAGTTGCAGATTTTGATTATTTCCAATAAGCTCTATTCTCATTAATAGCCAACGAATTCCTCTCTGTCTATCTATTCTTTTGTTTCTGAACATTTTAATAATATATATCCTATGTTTGGCATCTTACTCCCCTAAACACAGGGGACACCTTCCTATCTCCGATCTTCTCCTAATCCCTCATAAATTCCACTTCCCTTTTTGTGCAACATTATCCCACTGCTTTCTTTTCTTGTACGGCTATCAATATATTTTTCTTTAACCCACTTGTGTTTAAGTTTGCGGTAACCAGGAATTCTTTGGGGTTGAATAGTATATCCGCAAATACATTTTCGCAGTTGGTGAATATTGCAGCATATGGGAAATACGTGGTTATGCTCTCCACAGCTGCGGTTGCAGTACTTTTCCCACTCATCACACGCTTACGGATAGTGGTTAAACAAAAATATTACTGCACGGTCACAATTACGCTAGTTAGTGCGGAACGGTAGGTAGCGAGACAGCAATGACACACATTTGTGGCCGGTACATGGAGCAGAGTGGATGTGCTGGAGAGATAGGGCGCGGAAGAACAACATGCGGTCCCTGTTGGGTTCAAAGTATGTTTTCATGCAAAAAGCTGCATACAGAGAAAGTTTTTACGGCGTTTGAGGAATTTGTATATACAGTAGGTGGAAAACATTGTTGGCATGAATTACGTGGTAAGAGAGGCCCCAGGTGGATAGAGATTTCTGTATGTGGAAGCAAGACTATGAGAGTGACGTGATAAATACGCAATTTGGGGAAACTAAAGAGTAATTTTTACTTTGTATTTGAAGTTTGTTTTTTTGTTTTTGGCGCGACAGCCCCCAGTGGGCCAGGGCCTCCTCATTCACGAGGTTTCTAGATCACATACAACGAAGTACCACAGTCGGTAGGACTCCTCTGGAAAAGCGATTAGCTCGTCTCAGAGATCTCTATCTGACAACATACAACCCTCACAACATACAAACATCCATGACCACGGCGGGATTCGAACCCAAAATCTCAGCAGGCGAGCGGCCACAGACCTACGCCTTAGACGGCGCGGCCACTGGGACCGGCTATTTGAAGTAAGTAGTCATGGGAAAGCAATAAAAGTTTATGAAGTCAAGTTATTATACAAAGTTTCGTGTGTAACAAAGAAACAAATATGTAAGATTTTGAATCTAAATGATTTCATTTGAGAGAGACCATCCCGTTGTGTATATCAAATTTATATAACATATTATGTACCGTGAATACACAACATACATCAAGCATGTAGCCAAATATAACCTAATTGTAATTATTGCATCTTGTCTCGATGTATGTTGTGTATTGTCGGTACATAATATATTATACAAATAAGGGATTTCAGCTTACGTAAAATTCGTTAATTAGGTAAATTACAGGACCTTAGGATTTAAATGCTCGTGATTGCACATTTAATTACACGAAGAAAAATGTTGATTGCGAGATTTTAGGCTTCCGTCGCGGCGATTTTGAGGAATTCTGGGATGTCAGGCTGCGTAACATAATTGAAAAGGAAAAACCTCAACATTTTGACTATTCTGTTGCAAAATATTTATTGAATATCGAGGTCTAACGGATGGTGCTCGGGAGATAAAGTTTGCAAAGCAGGCCCACAATTGGACTATCATGACAGGTTGTCTGTGGTTTTCTTCAGTCCATTCAAGCAATTAACAGGACGTGCTTCAACCTGTACCACTACCGCTTCTTTCTACATTCTTCACATTTCAATATTCACTAATTGTCCTAACATTAGACAGTGTATGTTCTGAGGTACTGATAGCGTTATACTTTTATCAGATGCCAATATTTGCATGGTCACTGAGGTACGTAAAATTGCAGACAGCATCTAAAAAATTATATTCTTTCTTCAATTTTTAATACACCTACATACTAACATGTTTATTATTTTACAGTACAGGGCGTTTCATAATGTTCTCCTTGATTACAAACATTTATAACTAGAAAACCAAAGGACCTACCTTAATGGAATTGATCACAGCCTCAGAAAAACTGAAAAAGTTTTTTTTGACAACTAGAGATGTTCGATGTGTGCACCACGGGTGACACGGCACACATCGATACGCTATTCAAGTTCTTGCCACACACGCGTCAACTGCTGCAATGATCCGTGCCTTTAGGTCAGCGATGTCACGTGGCAATGGTGGGACGAATACATTGCACGAACTGCACGTCGCCCACTTACTCGTGTGATATTCCAACACACAAAATGACTTCTTCCCGTAGCGGCCATTTTATCACTACACACACTCGCATCGCCTAGCGGCAGAAATGTGAATTGCGATGAAAAACAACTTACTTGAAAAAAAAATTGAGTTGTTCCTTCCATCCGTACAGATTTCGTAAACACGTGTCCTACGGTTTTCCTATAATAAATTTTTGTAATCCCGGAGTACATTATGAAAAGTCCTGTATTTTTCAACCAGTATGTGTTGTGTCCTATCTTGGCATAAATGTTTCAATAAAATTTAGATCAGTTTGTATCTGCTCTTAATTGCTAATATACTGTCATATCACCCCAAAGGCATCGCAGTTTCAGGCGTAGTTCTGCGGCCGCTCGCATGCTGAGATTGTGGTTTCGAATCTCACCGGGCACATTGATTTTACCTGTTGTGAGTGTTGTGTTTTGTTAGGTAGAGGTCTCTGGGACGAGCTGATCACTCGTCCAGAGGAGTTTTACCGTCTGTGGTGCTTCGTTGTGTGTGATTTAGCAACCTCGTGAATTAGGAGGCCATGGCCCTCTGGGGGCTGTTGCGCCAAAAACAAACGAACTGGCATATCACCCCAAAGGCCAGTACAAAGAGAGCACAAGAACATAAAATATATAAAATAAGACCCACAAAAATCACGTACAAAAGGGAAAAAGTACATAAACTACTAGGTAACAGCGTGACTAATATTGACGTAATTAAATTAATTGCAAAACCAGGGCAAAGAGATAACAAAAGAGATAAAACTTTACAATTATGTAATTGGAAGCCAAAGTTAATTCAAGGAAAGGAAAAATGAACATTACTGTAAAGGGTACAATTTAATAACATGATATATGTATTAATGCATGATACAATGCCATAGTATCGTGCAGTATGATGAATGGAAAACAATAATACTAATCGTAGTAATGTTTGACGGTGTTTTAGATCAACTGAAAGATCGTATTTGAATGTGGGAGGAGGAAATGACAGGTGTAGGTCACACTGCGTAACGAGAAACTGCATAATTTGAACTGTTAAATATTTAGGGTCTGTTGTCCGATTGACTAAAAGAAGGAGAAACACATAGGCAGGATTTTCGGGACTTACAGGGACTGAGGAACTGGTAGAAGAACGAGACACGAAACTATCTTTTGGGAAGCAATAAGTAGGAACGGTAAAGAACGGATTTAAAAAATTAGGATGTGAAAGTGTGGCTTGGGTTTAAGTGACTTTTGACAGCAAACAGAAGCTCACCCTTGTGGACGCTGTAACTAAATTCTGCGTTCCGTGAAAGGCTGGCAGTTTGTGGACTAGATGAGCGACTCGGCTCTCAATGAGAAACCTTCATCGATGTTAATAATAATATACTGGATACCTCAGATGCTAACCGATCTCGGTGGTCAGGCGGTCAAAGGCGTAGGGCTGCAGACTCTTGATTGCTGGAGCTGAGGGTTCGGATCACGCTGAGGGCATCAATATTCGTCTCTTGTGTTAGTTGTGTGTTGCGTATGTAGCGGCTTCTCGGACGAGCTGAGTACTCTTCAGAGGAGTGCTACTGTATGTGTGTGGGTGTCTGACTGTGTGTGATCTGGCAATCTCAACAGTGAGGTGGCCTAGACTCGAGTTGCGCTGTAGCGTCACAGAAAAAAAAGGCCAAGTTACTCTAGTGACGTTAGATTAACCCTTTAAAAGCCGAGTTAAATCCCACCTGTCATCTGTTGGCAGTATTAGGAGCTCACCATATTTTCCACGTTAGCGAGTTAAGGGCTGAGAGACGAAGGGATCAATTTCCTGTTGCCGGAATAAAGTCTGATTTTTATATTCTCCGAAGCATTTTGACCAACCCTGAGGCCCACCGTCTTCTAACCAATATGTACCGCAGGCTATTTCCCGGGGTAACGCGACTGGGTCGTCAACCTGAACACTTGACCGCATCTAGCATTCATGTATGAATATAGCTACATTTCAACCTCTACCCGCCACACGCTTTCATGTGATATTTTCAATTAAGCACAGAGACAGTTATATTTATTGAGTTTTTATGACTGTGGTTGGGTTACGTTCTCATTTATCGTTGGCGCTGTGGTATTGAGAGCCGCAATGTAGAGCGAAACAACCTAAAACGGAGTGACGACGACGACGACGACGACAACAACAACAACAACAACAACAGCGAAAAAATGTTAATGTGAATCCGGGAAAAGTACAACGAATATTTGGTAACTAAAATTTGTCAACGTTGACGAGATGCAGTGTTGTTCGGGGAAATGTTAGACCGAGGACGTCCTGTATGAAGTAAGTTACGGTTGAATGTACACTGTACAGCCTTCAGAATTTTGGATTTATTATGTAAATATGGTCAACTGAAAATCCCGTTACGTTCTATAAAACAGGAAGGATTGCAAGCCCCAACATCCGGCGCTGGTTGAGAAAAACTGAACACCGTGCTGAGAGTTTCAGCTAGCTGCGTTTTATTCTCCTGTCCTAACCCTCCCATCATCTTTCCCCAACGTAAAAAAAAAAACTGTTGAACGATGAGCTCCCTTTTGGCACATTTGCAGCCCGAACTTCCATGCCTGTTTTTACTGATATGAGGTTTTTTATAAAGCAAACATGAGCACGAAATATTTTACACTACGACTTTAATATATAGAACGCGTAAAGCCGGTATCGACTGCGGACTTAGACCTGCATTATTTTGACCCGTGGGAAGCTATACATAAAACTTCGGAATGAAACACTAAAATAAAGATAAATATAAATTCTTGTAAAAATAGCCGGTAGAGCGCACTACCGCCATGACGAGAGATTTCTCTCTTTGACCAAAATACACAGACCATCTCTGGAGCGCATCCAAGCTTATATTGAAGGACTACCAGGGGCTCTTTCCCCGAGGGTAAAGTCCGGGATCAAATTCCGGTGGGGACGAGATTTTCCGCCTGTCCAGACCGGCCCTGGGGACCACCCAGCCTCCTGTACAATGGGTACCGGCTCTTTCCCGGGTGTAAAGTGCGGCCGGGGCGTGCTGCTAACCACTCACCCCCTTCTAGTGCCGTGGTCATGGAAGAGTAGAGCTATAACTCTACCCACCCTCTGTATCAACACCGTGCATATGAGTGTTGTAATCTATGAGGCATTTAGGTTTCTTCTTTGCCACACCTGTTCGTCTGCTTGTTGTTTCCATTACGTCAGCTGTATGGAGTGTTAAAATCATATTTACAAGCTTCTTATCTTGGTGTGAGATGAGCAGTATTACAGCAGTATTTCCTGGTTCCTACGAAAAATGACCTCGCTTTTCTTCAACTTTTTTGCCTCTTCTATCATGTCTTTCGGCAATCCACGATTCACTCTGATTGTTCCACAGACTCTAATTAATGTCTGTAATAATTCATTCGTTTGATGGACACTATTGTAATAATTGTCTTGGTATAAGTGGTAACCCTTCCCTTCATAAGGCTCAAGTAGAAAGCCCACCGTTTCAGTCAAAGATCCACATTTACCTTCATAAATCTGCAAGTTACAAATTCATCCAGTTGAACTTTCACAAACCATCCGTACCAGTATGCCGTACTTTGTAATTTTGCTTGGGTTATACACACGAAATCGCAAACGACCCCGTCAATCAAGTATGCCTTCATCAAGAGAAATTTCCCTATCTGGTATATAATTAGTTCTGAAATTATTTACAATGTCTAAAATTGTACGGATTTTGTACATACGATCTTCGTTTGTTCCTGCTGCATTATTGTCATTGAAGTGACGGTACCTTTGGATAAGCTGAAATCTGTTCCTAGACATTGTTTGTGGAAATATTGGAGTCTGAAAAATTCCTCTCATTGACCAATACAATTCTAATTTTGGTTTTCGGACTATACCAGTTACAA
>Ga0136643_10012475_pt1 | contig 12664 bp, 6 predicted proteins | sample TergutLab28metaG_FD_96883 | JGI IMG/M metagenome (GOLD analysis project Ga0136643, IMG submission 96883) | Labiotermes labralis P1 segment gut microbial communities from Petit-Saut dam, French Guiana - Lab288 P1 (version 3) (version 3) | ecosystem: Host-associated > Arthropoda: Insects >...
CATTTGTTGGTCACTGTACAAAATAATATATATATATAAATGTATATATATATATATATATATAGATATATATATATATAACTTTTTTTTTTTTATTTATATTATAAATTTATATATAATATTTTTTTTATATTTTTTTTCTAAAATATCACAATACACATTTCTATATATATATATATATATATATATATATATATATTATTTTGTACAGTGACCAACAAATGTACAATTAATTGACAATTATCACACTCCTCCTACATGTTTCGACACTACTGAGTCATCCTAAGGGAGTTCGTAGTTAGTACCTTGCCAAGTTACACAAGTATGTCGAGCGCATTAGATGGAAATACAATTTTTATATTTTAAATTATTTCACATAGGATTTCCGTTGATTTTGATACTGAAGTATTTTGGCGTCAGTTGCTTGGTTTTACATATTTTGTTAAACCAAATGGCTGCATTCGTTTTCAGTAAATTTAGCTTGGTGTTTTTGTTGTGGTTGTTGCAGATTTTTGCCTGTTGCGCCACTATTATTTTAATACCTGTACTGTGCATCTTTTATTATTTTGTACAATGACCTATATGAAATAATTTTAAATTTTACAATTATATTACCAACTACTGCATTTGACATATTGTGTAACTTGGCAAGGTACTAACTACGAACTCCCTGAGGATGACACACTGGTATCGAAAAATGTTGGAGGAGTGTGATAATTGTCAATTAATTGTGCATTTGTTGGTTCATTGCAGTGGCATAACGAGGGGGGGGGGAGGTTGGGGTGTTCAACCCCCCCCCCCAAATTCCGAAGGCCCACCAAAATCGTGCCAAATTCAAATTGTGAAAACTGTTAAAAATTGCTGAATTTAGGACGCCAACACACCAAGATGTTCGGAAAAAGGCAGTAAAATTCTAAAACTACCGCCGGTTCGTAATTGTTTTACATTAACGATGACAAATAAATTGGTTGTCATCATAAATTGTCTTAAAGTACCAAAAATTAAGAACATTTTACTATATGAAATGAAATTTCTGGTACCAAATTACAGCTACATCCAGAACCCCTGACTAGGGGGCTACCGCCCCCAGATCCCCGTTCTCTCCGTCCTCTGTCCTGAACTGAATTTGTTGAACCCCCCGCGAACAAAATTCCTGGGTACGCCACTGGTTCATTGTACAAAATAAATAAATAAATAAATATATATATATATATATATATATAGGAATGTTGAGTGACGTATAATAAAAATATCTAAGGAAAAGGTTTTGTGCATTTTGTTTGTTTAATGCCGTCAATTAGCTATCGACAATGCAGGGTACGAACGGTATAAAGACCCTCGCACGTCTACGTTCCTACGTCGAGGGCCGTGGGCAGTTTGTTATGTTGAGAACTGTCCATCACAACTGCTTCAGAATAAAACACCACAACGCGAGATGCTGACGAGGCTCTGGTGTGACGGTTAGGTGTTCTCGTAACCCCCCTCCCCCCTCATTACTCGTCACCCATGTCACCACCTCTTTTCATGACGACTCCAGCCGGTGGTTCCATTCAGCGCGGAGTTTTCTCATGCCCACCAGCACCTCGACCATAATGATACGTTTATAATACCCCACCCTTTCCAGTTTAATTTCTTTTAAAAATGTCATTCAGAGATCTGTTAACTTTGTGGAACAGGGGTGTCAACACTTCTGTGAACAGGACAAGAGGCGAAACATCAGACATCAGAACTGTGAAATCTTTAGAACGCCGTGTATATCACTGCCCAGTATTCTTGTAATTTTACTAAGTACGTCCGTATCAAGTGCGGGATGATGCAGTGTGTCCCTCTTATAGGGTCCCTGAGTATCGCATCTGTCACGGATTGTCCCGGCGGCTGCTGACTTTCTGCACGATAGAGCCACCGCGCCAGGAGACACCATGCGCTTTGTAGCGGGCTATGGTCAGTTGCAGATCCGCAAACACATTCACACACACATTCACTCACTCACACACACACACACACCGAATGCTAACTAATACATGAAGTTGAGGAAACGTCATTAAATGATATTATTCATATCGTCCACTGTGTTTATAATAATTCATATATACATACATGTACATATATATATATACACACACACACACACACATATGCACATAAAATTAAAGTAATACATAGGCTTGTAAGCAGAAAGTATTCCTTTCCACTTAAATCTCCCTGAAAATGTCGGTTTATCGCCGAAACATGTAGGAAGGTACAAGCTGTAAAGGCAAAGCTAAGGCAATCCCTGTACAGGCCTGGACAGGCCCTGAGGGTTCCAGGAGGTTGAGGCTCCCATATTTCATGACAGTTGGCACATGAAGATGCTAAGGTTGTCAGCATTCCGCACCGGTCGTCTTTACGCCCCAGGAAATATTCCTGGTACTCATTTCTGTCAGAGGCCGAGTCGATCCCAGGGCCATAGTGCGGCCGGAAGGATTATGTCAATGACACCATCGGGAATCGAGCCCGCGACCTTCCGTCTTGTAGTGCAGTGCCTCAACCAACTGCGCCACCGCAAGCCCCACAAGCTTATGTATGACCTTTAAATCTGCTGTGTGCATGTGCTGGTATATATAAATGAATGTACTGAAATCGTGTACGTATGTATGTTTCCTTGTACCAATTACAACTGCTTCAGATGTACAGAAAACTTTGCTCGTGTTGTGTTCAACTGAATGCTGTGTAGTCCTTGGAGACCATGCAGACCCTCTGACAGTACCGTCATATGCAATCCTACAGTGTGAAGACACTCTAATATGTTTCCTGTAAGTAAAGTTTTGAAATGTGGTGCTGGAGAAGGATGGAGAAGATCAGTTAGACCGATCATGTGAGAAATGAAGAAGTATTACTTAGAGTCATGGAGCAGAGTAACATCCTACATGAAATAAGTAAACGAAAGGCTAACTGGGTGGTCATATTTTGCGTAGAAACTGCATTCTACAACGGTTATTGTAGGAAAGATAAAAGGGGGATAGAAGTGACAGAAAGACGAGGAAGAAGACGTAGGAAGCTACTGGATGACCTTAAGGAAAGGAGAGGATACTCTCATTTGAAGGAGGAAGCTCTAGATCGCACTATGTGGAAAGCTTGCTTTGGAAGAGGCTTTGGACCTGTCGTAAGACAGACTACTAAATGAATGAGTGAATAAAGTACAGGTAGACTCCAGTTGAAATGTGATGGCACACGGTGACGCACGGGAGGGAAAGTGAAGGGGAAACTGGCGAATGGATTGAGTAGCCAGTACTCTTCACACTACCTCGGAACATGGTGTATCCAGCATTACTACCGCTGACGCGTACACCTCGACTGCCAGTAGTCGAGTGAACTGATGCCCCCGCCGATTTAAATTGACTCGTCCGTTTCGCCGAAAGACGAAATCTGGTTTCTGCGCGTGTGCCATCACATTTCAACTGGCCTCTACATAAACAAACAAACAAACAAACCCGCACACACCCAGAGCATAAGATGCCGTTACCTTTGATGAAAGTCACTGCACAATATTTGGAAATGACTCTAGGTAGCTCTACCAGTTTTATGGTAATTTTCTCCTGGTTCTTTGTAAGCACAAACGCTAAACTGCACGATACATCGAATTTTCATTAGGGAGGTAACAGTTACAAATCTCAGACGGATTATTATCTACATGTATCCTTGCAGGTTTCGCTTGTCTTATTTACACAGTTCTTCTCCCTACATTTCCTAATACCATTTGTAATTGCAGTAGTCGGAATTATCCACTTATTATTTCTACACCAAACAGGATCTAATAACCCACTAGGATTACACAAAAACACAGATAAAATCCCATTCCATCCTTACTTTACAGTAAAGGACATTTTGGGATTTGCAATCATAATTACAATCCCTACTTCTGACGTTCAGGTGACGATGCATCGTGACAATTTCTTATAATAAAACCAACTAGATGCACTAATTTCTCTAATTTATTTTTGGAATAAAACCCTACATGTTTCGGGCAGTTCCTCTGTCCATCGTCAGGAATTTTTCACTGTACACACAGCAATGGTCTATGTCATACAAATTATGCTGACAGCTTGCGAGCAGGATCAGGACGGAATTTGTATGACATAGACCATTGCTGTGTGTACAGTGAAAAACTCCTGACGATGGACAGAGGAACTGCCCGAAACATGTAGGGTTTTATTCCAAAAATAAATTAGAGAAATTAGTGCATCTAGTTGGTTTTATTATAAGAATATAATCCCTACAGTATTAACCCTAAAAGAACCAAACATCTTGAGAGACCCAGACAACTTCACACCAGCAAATCCACTAGTAACACCAGTACATATCCAACCAGATTGATACTTCCTATTTGCATATGCAATCCTACGATCAATTCCCAATATACTAGAAGAGGTAATTAAAGTAGTCCCACTACATTGCCTAAACCTATTTCCAAATCTTTAACTGGTCACTACTGATCACGCTTTCACCTGACACCATATGTCAGTAACTTGTGTAATTCTTGTCTACAGAGAGCAAAACTCTGCTTAAAATGTATGAGGCCTTGGTTATATTGCTCTGAATGGTGGAATGATTGTTAGACTTTGTTTAAAATAGCCCTGAGGTGCATGACTGCTCTAGGAGGCAACCTTATGGGAAGTCCTGAGTGCTCAACGAGGCGTCCAGTGCAGCGTTGCTGGTAAACTTCTTTTCAGTGTCACACAGTTCAGTAGCAACCTTCACGAAAGCCAGGCCATATTGATGTGCATAAGTAGTACTGCCACACGCTGCCTTACAAAGGACAAGCATGCACACATGCACATCACGGATATTCATGCAAGTAGTCACAAAGTATAGACACAAAAAAAAAGTTGTCCCCGTGTACGTCATGAATGTGTATGGGGCAATGGAGTTATAGCTCTACTGATTCTTTGAATTCGTCGCTAGATTGAGGTAAGTGGCCAGCTTTACGCTCCGGCAAATTCACCGTCGGAACAAGAGTTCAACGTACCAACTGAAGAAACGGGTGGGTGGGCCCCAGAGCCAGTCTGGAGATGTCTTTTTTTTGGAGATGTCTTATTATTATTATTATTATTATTATTATATGATGATGATGAATAGGACTCATTCTTGTGACGTTACTGCCCTTGTTATTGTAGCAGTAGCAACCTAGGCCCAGACCAGCTGTTTTACTGGTGTCACAAGGCGAAAGTACTGTCGTTCTCATGAAGAATTCAACTAACATATTTGAATTTTCCACCGGCTCACGAATACCGGAAACATGTCCAAAATGGAATCTAGTGCATTCCTGGTGATGACATAACGGTCTACGTCATTGTGTGGTAATGACGCACACTCACAACAGTTTTAGAGAGAATCTATTACCTAACATCTTCAAGTACCGGCTTTGTTTCCTGAGAGTAAAGCGGCCGAGGCACGAAGCTGATCACTCACCTCCATCCAACGCAGAGGTTAAGAGAGAGTGGAGCTGTACCTATAGGCACTCTCTACGCCTTAATGTTGTGGACTGCGAGAGGTTTAACTTTTCAACTCGATAGCTGACAGTGAACCGGAATGAAGGCAGAAGAAATTATTGATGGTGAAATTTTTGATGCACTGTCTAAGGTTGACGATTTAACGGGGAAGTTACGAAAGAACACGGGATAGATGGCCTCTGCGACGAAAACCGAACTATGTACGAATGCGACGCCGAAGTGCTGGGTGGTTTGATATTCTCACGTCATACGTTATGAAGATACAATACTCTCTGGAATGTGACGTCAGAGAACCCCCATAAACAGATACCAGTGTTTCGGAGTAACGTGGTAAACGGGTACCAACATTTTGGAGGAACCGTCTAAACGGGTGCCAACATTTCGGCGGAGCCTCCTAAACGGGTTCCAACAATTCGGTGGAACCTTCTAAACGGGTACCAACATTTCGGTGGAACCTCCTAAACGGGTTCCAACAATTCGGAGGAACCTCCTAAATGGGTTCCAATAATTCGGAGGAAACTCCTAAACGGGTAACGGAGGAAACTCCTAAACGGATGTCAATACTTCGGTGGAACCTGCTAAACGAGTACCAACATTTCTGTGGAACCGTCTAAACGGGTTTCAACAATTCGGAGGAACCTCCTAAACGGGTTCCAACAATTCGGAGGGAACCCCTAAACGAGTTCCAATAATTCGGAGGAAACTCATAAACGGGTTCCAACAATTCAGAGGAAACTCCTAAACGGATGCCAATACTTCGGTGGAATCTGCTAAACGGGTGCCAACATTTCCGTGGAACCATCTAAACGGGTACCAACATTCCGGTGGAATCTCCTAAACGGGCTGCAACAATTCGGAGGAACGTCCTAAACGGGTTCCAACAATTCGAAGGGAACTCCTAAACGGATGCCAGTACTTCGGTGGAACCTGCTAACGGTTGAAAACATTCCAGAGGGACCTGCTGTCTCCAGCTTCGTGGAGTAACATGCGTGTAGGCAAATATTACTAATTACTTGATCAAAAATTATATTTCTACGTATTTTGTGCTATCAGTTTGTCGTTCACTCATTTCCTCGGCAACTCAAAATTCGTACCCAACTTCTCTCTTAACAACATTAACACTCAAATTAAAAAAGAACTTCAACATACACCGAATAAACAAACTCTCCGCTACAAAACACATTCAAGATGGCAGTAGACGCAAATTAATCTGACAAATTACACTAAAATGTGTAAACATATTACACTAATACGCTTCAGGGGCACATCTTACTTTCCAATGTGAGGTATACTAATTACTTCTGCACACAGTACAGTCTGGTGTGGGAGACAAAGTGTGTAAACTGGAGGATGGTAACGCATGCACAGACGCTAGCAGACTCTTTGATAATACCTGTACACTATTAGAATAAACAGAAGCCAAAGACGCAGTATTCTAAACACAATTCTCTAGCTCGTTATGTTTTGCAAAAACATGCTTAGGAGTCGAGTAATCCTACATATAATAAGTCAGTATTGCAGCGTAACCATAGAAACAATGATAATACAATTGTACAATAAAATAGATCCGTTTCTTGCTTGTTAATATTTAGAAAGCGGGATGTTTCGTGTTCACAGGTGAAGATAGAAAAGGGATAATCCAAACAGTTTCAAAGGCCAATTTGGTCGTCTGGGTCTAACAGCACAAGACGCAGTGGGAAATGTGACATTTATTTTGATTAAACGCTCGCAGCTGTAGTCAGAGGCTAGGATAATTGATATTAACTTCCGTGCAATTAAATATATTTACGTATATAATAACCCATAACATATTGAAGACCTAACTGGTTGGGTGACTGAATGACTAAGCTGCCTGCCTGACTTATTGTACTGGCAGACTAAACGTACCGACGAATGCCTAACCAAGTTCCTGATATTACACTCTCGGTATTTGTGTTTAATTAGTTTAATCCCAGCCGTATAACAAATGTACAAACTTAATATCCACTTTCATATTAGCCTTCAAATTCGAACTCCGTTTTTGGAAAGTGATAACTTTTTAAACACTTATGTGTCACATTTGTATGGACTACTGTTGCTTTCTTTTTTATTAAGTTACATACATACATATGCCTAGCCCATAATAAACCTCCTTATTTTTCCACTGTATTATATATATAATACAATGGATATATATATATATTTCTTCATGTGGCGCAACATACATACAAACATACATACATACATACATATGCCTAACCCATAATAAACCTAATTACTTTTCAATTGTATTATATATATAATACAATGGAAAAATATATGTACATATTTCTTCATGTGGCGCAACATACATACAAGCATACATACGCCTATCCCATAATAAATTTCCCTATTTTTCCATTGTATTATATATATATATAGAATACAATAGAAACAATATATATATGTACATATTTCTTCATGTGACGCAACATACATACATATATATACCTAACTCATAATAAACCTCCTTATTTTCCATTGTATTATATATATATATATATATGTGTGTGTGTGTGTGTGTGTGTACATATTTCTTCTTGTGGCGCAACAGCCCTACTCGGGCCTCATTAGCGAGATTTCTAGATCACACACAAACGCACCACACTCGGTAGGGTTCCTCTGGATGAGTGATCGGCCCGACGCAGAGACCTGTACCTGACAATACACAACACTCACAACAAACAGACATCCATGCCTCCGGCGGTATTCGAACCCTTAATCTGGGCAAGCGAGCGGCCGCAGACCCACGCCTTAATTCGCGCGGCCACCGGGATCGGCGTTCTATTTACATACTAGGTAAAGTACATAAATCAGGAACAATACTGCAAGAATACAAAGTGGAATGAAAATAATGCTGCTGTGTGCTACAGCCATGACGAAGTGAGGATCTAGTTGGATGAGCTCTTTCTTTGACACTTGTTTCGCGGATGACAATTACACTGGGCGATGCGAAATCTGATTTTAGTTGGACTACTGTGAGAACCAAGACAGCAGCTGCCCCTCCCCTTGGGGTGGGGTGGGGTGGGGTTGTCCTGTTTCCAACCGCCGACATGACATGGGGATCTACACAAATGGGGAGGAACCGCCTGCTGGGTGTTACAGAACCCGACAAACGTATTCACGCAGTTTTAAAAAAATAACGAAACATTCAAATGACTGCAGATTCGCTTATTGTACAGTCCGGGAAAGAAAGAGGTCAAAGCCTGGGATGATGTTGCGATTAGTCAGTTAGTCTGCCTTTTAATATATTTTGCCGGCTGAGGTATGTCCGCAGGTTTCGGCGACAATAAACGACTCTGACAGTTGGGAAATTGAAGCCACAGTAGGCAGCTTATTGTAAAACTAATAACGAAATTTGGAGACAGTTTTCCGGCATTTATTTTGAATATTTGAAAATATTTAGACCTAAGGACGCGCCATGGCGTGGTGACAGGGACCCATTTATCACGGATTTAGACATATGTATACAAATTCAAATAGAGTACTAATATGTTACCCTCCGAAACGTCAGTACATTTCTATCAAACTGCACCGCGTCATAACCTAAGAGATAGTATTCTTGTCACTTAGCGCCTCGAGAACCCCAAATCTCACCAATATTTGTCATCTTAGTCACTAGACTAAAATCTCTTGTTTCTATTTTATTTTGGGAAGATTACGGTTATGAATTTCGGCCCAGGAACCCATAAGCATCACTGTAGGCTCTTCCACTCCTTGGAGAAATTACCACTACCCGCTGCGTAATGACTCAGAACAGCGCAGTTGTGTTCTGGGTTATTGACCTATGAAGAGAGAACCGAAAGGGTTTCCCGAAACGTCGGTAAGAAATTACCACTACTCGCTGCGTAATAACTCAGAAGAGCGCAGTTCTCTTGGAGAGACCTGTTATGCCTCTGTGTTTATATTACAATAAACAGTGACATACCCTTCCACGTTTTTAATATTTCACTGTCATCACACCGTAAGGCACTGAACAAAACGTAACTCTGGAGCAATGAGAAGGAGCAAATCCGCGCCACATTTGAGGTTCTCACAACTGTATTGCTGAAGACCTTCATTCTTGCGAGAGATTACGCTCTGTCGTTGGTTTCCCGATTTCTAAGGATAGAAGTACCTTCGTCTTCAAGGTCAAGCGGTCCAAGACCCTGAAGATCAAGGCATAAAGATCCTTCGAGAAAGTCAGCAAGTGCCCAACGACACGGTGTTAATTCCAGGAAGACTTCTTCAAATAAATCCGAGATACCTAATGTGGTATCTGGTACGCTTTCTGAATTAATGCTGGGTGATCCACAGTTTTTGCAGGCACTGTACGCAGTACAAGGGTGACAGACACGTGTGTTTGCTAACTGCGGCCTTCTGACATGAACGCGACGTAACAACCCTCTCCTCTAACATAAGGGGTTCAATACTAGAGGGAAGAAAAGACCTCCCCGCCAGCTATGAGTTTTCTTGCACCACCAAAGATGCTGGGGTTAGTACAGAAGCATGGGTATTTCTCACAATCACCATTCTCTATGTATGCACCTAACCTTTCCCCAAGAAGTTCAAAATAACTGACATCTGGCAGCCGCGGACATCTCGACAATAGAATCAAATTACGTGTAGACCTCTGTTTCACGTCGACGCAGACTTATTGCGGAATGTTTGCTAATTCAAGAATTCATAACGTAATGAGACGCGAGTGATCCAAAGAAACGTGGAATGCCTATACGTGAAGCAATTTTTTGCAAGTCGATTTTTATTTTCGCTTTACTGAATATTTATTTATACCGCAATATATCTGTTTATTCTAAATTTATTTTATATTCTGTCAGGGACGATGATATGAGGTCAATCATAAAGAAATACGATGCTAGGTAGTGGCGTAGATGTGCTCTGGCTACAAACAGGGTCAAAAAGAGGGGCTCTTATGGACAGGGTAACGAACCTGCGAGTGCCATAAAATACAGGGATTCATTATTTCGCTAAAAGACTACTATCAACCTTTGAAGAAGCAATATTATACAGAGAATCAGTTTGTTAGTACGTTCCGGTAAGATTTGTGGTTAATCATCAGAAGTGTGACAAATATGCCTATAGGCTACCTCGTGATGTCCAGCACTAACTACACGGACTACAGCAATATTAAAAAAGACAATGTACTGTACGTATAATGTAACATTGAGGCGCGTTCGTGTAATGTTGAAGTGAAAAAGCAATCAGTGTTACATAGTGTGGGTGTGTGTTTGCAGCCTCAGTTGTCCAGCATGCCCAGCGCATGCGCCGTATTATCATCTGTGGGGTGTCTGGCTCTAACGTATTTTTCCACGTTTTCTAATAAAGGGCATGATTTTCGGAAAACAGTTACTGAATATAAAATGCGTTTTTTATCTCAGTATTTAACCAACTTGATGCACAAAATTTGTTTCACAATAAGTTTTATTTCATGCCTCTACATGTTTCGAGCACATGTGGTCATCATCAGGAGGTCAAAATTGCATTACATAGCCTCTGGTATCATCACACCTATAGGTGTGATGATGAACACATGTGCTCGAAATATGTAGAGGCATGAAATAAAACTTATTGTGAAACAAATTTTGTGCATCAAATTGGTTAAATACTGAGATAAATATACCGAGATGCACGGTCAGCAAAACGTCAAAAAATAAAATGCGTGTTTTGGTTTTCTATTCAGTTTTTGTCTAGGACATTTCTCATTCTAAGGATAATTGTGCGAGATATGATAAACATGTTTATTGGCCTTCATGTAGGAGTAACCCTTAATTTTGTCGGATTTTAAGAAAACTGGGGACCGCGGTAGCACAGTGGTTAAGGCGCTGTGCTACAAATCGGAAGGTCGCTGTTCGATTCCAGATGGTGTCATTGGAATTTTTCATTGACATATTCCTTCCGATCGCACTATGGCCCTGGGGTCGACTCAGCCTCTAACAGAAATGAGTACCAGGAGCGTTACCTGGGGGTAAAGGCGGCCGGTGCGTAGGACTGACAACCTTACCACCATCCTGTGCCGTTGTCACGAAATCTGAGAACCTTAACTTCCTGGAACCCTCTGGGCCACTCCAGGCCTGTAATGGGATTGCTTTACCTTTAAGAAAACTTCAATTTTTTGGTCAGAATTTCAAAAAATACTCAAAATATAATACTTAAAGAAAATCCACTCACTGTGAGCCGAGTTGTTCCATCCAGACGGACAGACATGAAGAAGCTAATGGTCGCTTTTCGCAAATTTGTGAGAGCGTCTAAAACTGCACTTTTCCCACAGCATATATGTGTTTCGTACTATTCTCACAACAACTACTGATTACCTCCCTAAAAATCATTAACTAACTGGCCTTCTTAATGAACAACGAATGTGTTTTCTGTAAGTAGATACTGAATTTTTAAACGCAATTCAGATGTTCACCGTTGCACCGTGCATTCTGTAGTTTAAGTACACACACCAACACACACACACACACATATATATATATGTGTGTGTGTGTGTGTGTGTGTGCATGTGTTGGTGTGTGTAATTAAATAAGCAATTCCAATATTTCAATACCATATTACACAATTTGTGTACCACAACATCTGGATGTGCTACCTACAATGATGTTACCTTAAAAGGCGTATTACCAAAAGCAGACGGATAGCAATGCCAGCAACGAAGGTTTCGTAAAAGTATTACCAACTCTCCACATGCATAAAACAGGCATCAGCGATTCTTGCATGCACACGTTTCGTATGCAAAACAGAAGTGAAAATGTGCAAACAACTATGGGGCAATATCCTGCACTCAACAAGTTGTCGGAGAATAGCGCTTATAATGTAGCTTGAAATGAACAGAGGATGTAATAACATATATGTGGCCGTTCTTAACATCACAACTTTCAGGTGAGATGTTAGCCTACTGGTGACACACAATTTAAGTAACTGCTAGGACAAGATCCATTGAAACTTGGATGTTTGTTGGACCGTACATCATTCTGATAATTGAAGAATAAAACCAACTAGATGCCACTTATTATTTTATTGTACTTCTTGTATGCTCAACGTGTTTCGGGCACTGCTATGCCCATCATCAGGAGCTCACGACTAAAATGTTGATTACCACATTGGTCGTCTCGTTCTTGGGTTGCTGTAGTTTGGAAATTAGGTGCGGGTAGGCTGGA
>Ga0136643_10012476_pt1 | contig 12663 bp, 9 predicted proteins | sample TergutLab28metaG_FD_96883 | JGI IMG/M metagenome (GOLD analysis project Ga0136643, IMG submission 96883) | Labiotermes labralis P1 segment gut microbial communities from Petit-Saut dam, French Guiana - Lab288 P1 (version 3) (version 3) | ecosystem: Host-associated > Arthropoda: Insects >...
CTTTAAAATTCATTTTTTTTTTTCGTGAAAAAGGTACTCGTGGGGAAAGGGAAACATTCAAAAAAAAAAAAAATTGTTTCACCCCGTGGTAAACAGCAACATTACACCCCCCCCCCCCCCCCCCCCTCCATCATTTGTGTGCCTTGCCAAACCAGGAGAATGTTTTGTAATTCAGTGCCATTTGCCATTTGATAATGGTTACTCTCACACACAGTAGACACACGGGTACAGAGAAAGAGAGAGAGAGATCACAAATATCTGAAATGACCAACTTCAGTATACATAAAAAATCATATTCATTTTCACTTTCAATGGATAACCTGAAAGAAATTTCAGGATCATTTACATGTCATAAAACATAAAAAATTCAACATTGTTTTTCACCTCCCGTGTTTGCATCTTGTTCAAATCACTATTTCTTTTGAGTGACTCCACAAATGGAACTGTATTGGGATGAGGTGTGGGAAACTTGGTGAATCATAGAGCCATGAATAATTGATATTCATGCTTCGTGTACATGCACAAGTTGGCATGAACATGTTCATACATTGATGGGAAATTAATATGTCTGAACCCCAGATAGTCAAGCCATTAGATGCAAGTCCGTGGGATCTTAATGATTGGAAAAGCCTTAGAAATATGTTCTAGCATTATTGACTAAATGTTAGGAAACACCTCGTTTACTCCCTTTATGTGTGTGTGTGTGTGTGTGTGTGTGTGTGTGTGTGTGTGTGTGTGTGATGTATGAGAGGGTTACATGCATACATATGTTAATGTGTATGTTTTAAATGTTAGTCACATAATTGACATACTGTATACACAATAATATTTTCTGGTCTGCTACTAAAGAAGAGGCATCTCAAGTATTCAGTTGTCTTCTGTGTTACAGGATGGTCCATTTCTATGGGATGAGGGCCAACAAGGACTAATTTTGAGTTCATACTACTGGGGCTACTTGATAAGTCAGATTCCTGGTGGCAGAATCTCGGAGATATTCAGTGCAAAATGGGCTATGCTTACAGCAGTTTCACTGAATAGTATTGGCACACTTTTAACACCAGTGGTTGCACCAATTGGACCTCTCCTCATGTTCTTGAGATTTGTTGAAGGCCTTGGTGGAGTAAATATAAGACTTATGTATTATTTACATTAGTTAGTCTCAACATTTATTTTTTAGCTTGCATTACTATTGTAATCACAATAAAATTAATACTGTGCAACTGCTTACTGCATTGGCTTGTACACAGTCTGTCCTTTTTATGATGTCCCTGAGCACAGCAGCTGTCATAGGATGTCCTGATAATTATATGTGATGACATTGCTGTACTCAAAGACACAAATGAAGGAACAGTTGTACCTGAAGGTAAAGAAATAATGTAGGATTGTTCTGTGCCCTAATGGTGAGTGACTGTCAGGTAAGGAACTGCAAATATGTGGATTTCATGTGTATTGTAGAAAAAATCATTTCCAATATAGATGGAAATAATTTACAGGATTTATGTCCTGTAGAGTGACATTTATCTTGTATTATGTGATATAGTGTGAATCCATTGTCATAGTACTGATATTTCATATGTCATAAATCACAAAACTTGTATACTCCAAGTGAGTGCAAAACAGTAGTTTTGCAGCTGTTAGTTATGGTCAGATTATGTGGTAGCACAAAACTTACAAATGAAGTTTCAGCAACAGAAGTTAATATTCATTTTAATGAAATAGAGTATGTTGATACTGAGAAAGATGGTATGAACAATTTATACAGATTCAACAGATGTGTACAACAACCTCTTACTTTCTAATACCTTTTACCTCTTCTAATGCCTTTTCCAGTGTTCTCAACATTTAAAACACCCATATTATGTAACAGATAAAGTGGTTGCATAAAGGAGATGTATTATGTAATACACTGAAGTTCCAGTTCAAGTGTTTTCAGTAAGCAAAATATGAAAAAGCCTGTCTTAATAACAACTGTTTTGTATGTTTCATTTCATTAGGTACTTAATATTTTTATTTAATTTCTTTTGATTGTGCTGGCCTTGCTGTAATCATGTTTTGATTGTTAACAACTGGAGAAATGTATGTTAACTTTGTTGGATACTTTATGAATCTGAATTCGTAAAATAAGGACAAGGATTTCTGTCCAGATATCATGAAGGCTCTTGCCTACTGCATAAACTTTTGTCAATACTGGTCCATGACTTCATCAATATTATTTAGTTAGACTCTGTGTGTTACATTTTTTCCAATGTAGGTTTCCAAAATAACTGCTATGGACAAGACAAACTTGTGGCTAATATTTTAATATACAATGCTTGTAGAATAAAAAATGTGTATTTTCCTTTGCACAAATGAAAGCTATGTTTTCCCTGAATGGGATAAGAATTGTCTGTATCAGTTTTTTTTTCTGGGGATCTTAATAATGATGTTTTTGTGGGCTTACTCCAGATGATGGTTTTTTTTTAAAACAAAACTCATAATGCTTACTTCCCAGTTTACATGTATGGATGTCCACAGTGTTGATATTATTAGTTGCAAGAAAGACAGTGTTGTTGTTGTTGTCTCCAATGGCATTAATTTCATACTATTTGTGAAAACCTGGTTTAAAGCCATAATGGAGTAATACAGAGAGAGCTTGGTGCCCTCATAAGCTGACTTCTTCTTTCAAGGAAAGAAACTGAGTTAAGATACACTGAATATGTTGAGTGTGATGTTGTGTATAACTTCATAATTGCTATGGGTTCATAATCACATCAGAGTAAACTGAAAAAGAGATAAATCTAAGTTTAATGCTGACAGTCATTAGCAAGAGTCTTGTAATATTTTCGGTTGCATACATTATGCGCAGATCAGGAAATTAAGTGGATCTGCATATTACATCATATCATATCATTTATTTTCCTTCTGTAGATCCATACAGGATTACAAAATCCATATAGATAAGGAAATAGTCACATTTTTTAGGAATCAAAGGTGAAACCAACACAAAAATGTACAACAATCATATGGTGTAATAAAATATTTGATGTTTCAGCACAATACAAATTATTCAGAATGATAAAATATAGTAAAATAGTGGCGTGCACAAGTAAATTTCAATGTGTGGAATACGAATAAATGCTCAGTTCTAGTAACTAAAAGGTGCAACCATTGTTCAGTTATTTTCTCTTGAGTTTGGCACTTGACACCCAGAGTAACAAAGAGAGAAACAAGACTGTAAAAGTTGGCACACTACATACAGCGTTCTGACATTATAGTGTAAAAAACCGCCCAAGTAACTGCATATTTTATATCTATAGATTAAAATTGCAACATTGTGTTACTAAGAGATATGTTAACCCATCATGATTAATGGTAATGTACACTGATAACATCACTTTGCCTTAAAATGTAGTTCTCTCTTTCAGGGGTGTTCATTCCCAGCCCTGAGTGTCTTACTTTCAAAATGGGCACCTACTGAAGAACGAAATACTATGACAACTATTGTGTATACAGGTGAGATTTGAACATTTATTTTAAAAAGTAATTTTTTTTTAAATTTGAATGACTTGTCATGTCATTACATCAAGCTCTATTCTTCGATGTTCTTCTAGAACATTGGTGAAGAAAACAGTGTCAACACAAGTGCAATGTGAGACCTATATATTTGGGCACATTAATTGTCACACCCTGTACCTGTTGTATGCAACAAACCCTAATAATTTCATACTAACATAAATCTCGTTCATTTTGGTACTGAACATTTAAAATTACCTTGCACTTGTGATCATTCTCTACCATGTGTATCCTTGCCAGAGATAATTAAAAATATGTTTGGATTGCAATTCCAAGTAGAATTCAGTGATTAAAATACTATGCCCAGTACTTTTTGGAACCACCTGACGTGTCTGACATAGTGTGTGTGTGTGTGTATGTGTGTGTGTGTAAGTGTGTGTGTGTGTGTGTGTTTCAGTTTGTGAATGACACTCTGCTGTTATGTGACTGGATAAATTAGAACAGTTTGTGTAACTGATCTGTGTTTCACTGTACCCAAGAATCAGGCTCTGCATTAGATACAGCGAGTTAAATAATACTCTTAATTACACAATAACATAACTTTATTAAATATGAACTGGAAGAGTTACAAATTCAAGTACATGTTCGCAGAATTTTCTTTTAGAAAAAATCCCTATAATGGTTTTCACAGTCATTCACAAATTTTTTTGTACCTAGTAATGCACAGTGGGCCGGGTAGTGTAGTCGGGGCTGGACGGTCCAGCGATCGAATCCCGGTGGGGGCGAGATTTTCCACACCTGTCTAGACCAGCTCTGGGGCCCACCCAGCCTCCTGTACAATGGGTACCGGGTCTTTCCAGGGGGTAAAGAGTGGCCGGGGCGTGACATTGCCCCTCACCCCCTTCTAGTGTCATAGTCAAGAAAGAGTAGAGCTATACCTCTACTCCCCTTATGGGCTGTATGGCCTGTACAGAGCCTCAGTGCCTGTACAAGGGTGCACTTTACCTTTTACTTTTTTTAGTAATGCACAGGTGTCTTTTGCAGATATACAACATAGGCGGAGAGTAGGGGTACAGTAACAAATATCAACTTTGGTTTTAACAAATTAAATTTTAGTCACTACTGTACCTTGTTGACTACCTTGCATGACCATTTTATATCTTCCACCATATTCCTTTTGTATAAGTGGTTAGTAAACCAGTTTCACTGAAGCTACAAAATTCAGCATTTTATCTTGCTTTATGACATCCTGTTTTGCTTTCTATAATAAATCAAAGCAAACATTATACCCTAAAACACAACTTTTATTAGTACATATATCTTGTACACAGTTAATGTAGCAACATATTTTGGCTTCGTTTACACACCACCACAAGGCCAACCTTTATAAAAATGTTAAAATAAAAACATGATATCTCACACCTCACAATTTTCTCTTTACATTATTTTCAGAAGTATGTTTTTTTGTATCTTTACACTTCATTGAATTATATAAAATTTAATATTTAAAACTTTAAATCTAGTATCTTCTTTTGTTGTTAAATTATATATTTTTTTATATCTTTCAATTAGAAAATATAATTGAAAAATAAGGGAAGATACTGGGTATTGAAGTTTTAATGCTTAAATTTTATATGATTTAATGGTGCATAATAACACGATGAAACCATAAGCCTAAAAACAAGGTACACAATAAACTGTAAGTAGTGAAATCTAACATCAGTTCTTATTGACATAATATGAGGTTACATTTATATTTTTACATTCTTATAAATGTTGGACTTATAATGGCTTGTTAACAAAACCAACAAAAGTTGCTTGATGAAGTGTCAACAAGAAGTGCTTACTAATAGAAATAGTGTTTGGCAGTATAAAAGTTTTCTTGTGATTTAAAGTCGAAGGTTAATCTTTCATGCTTTATAACACAACACTAATATTACTTAAATTTCAATTGCCTGAAACAAAGTACAGTTTTCTAGACAGTGTTTCCATGAAGTGAACTAGCATTATGGATCAGCCTTACTTATTTGAAGAATCTAATAAGGCTGAAAAATACTGCACACTAGATGCATGCTGTGTTCGCGCCATGTGCGTGTGTATTTACTGCACAGTGTAGACTAGATGCTGCTGTGCTTGTGTATTCATATGTGCTACTCTTCACAAAAATTACATTACAAAGCAATTTTTGACCTCACCCACAACAGAATCATCTGAATGGGTGATCACAAAGACCTTAATGTATTTGATGTTTCATTTAGTACTGTGCCCAAAATTTTATTCTGAGCTGTTTTGTAAAATATATTGAAAGTATGTCTCAATTTTGCTACAAGAGATTGAGAAAACCACCTCAGGGTTGCCATAAATGCCTCCAGTTCATCAAGCATATCTCTTGTGTTTAGAATTAGTGATAGGCAGATGTGCTGAGACTTGCTGATGAATGAGGATTCTTATATATATAATGTGGATTTTGGTGCACTGAATTTGACACAGTTACAGAAAACAATTTTGGATAAATTGCAGGTGCTGCAATAGGGACAGTTTTGTCTATGCTATTTTCTGGCTTAATATATGCATGGCAGAGCTGGGAGGCAGTGTTTTACTGGATGGGAAGCTTGCCTTTTATTTGGTGTTTGCTGTGGATGTGGTTGGTGGCAGATGATCCCATAAAACAGCGTTACATAACAGGAGAGGAGCGTCTTCTCATCCATAATTCACTGGGAGATTCACGCCTACCTCGTAAGGTCAGTTGTTTAAGTTTCTTTACATTTACTTTCTTATTCTTGTGTGATTGGTTGTTTTAAAATTGTTTTGCATCATCCTATCAGTTTTTGTGCTCATTAATTGTTACATCTGTAACCACACATAATACTCCCACGCTAGTCTGGATTGTTGAGAGGGATTGATTAAAGAAGGATGTAATTTGCAGAAAAGCTTCATTTATTGCAAGAACACTTGCACTGAATTTAGGAGGTACATGTTTCAAATCTTGGCTGTAAGACTGCTTATTCTGACTGAGGCTTCTGATGTTTCTTTCCCTTATTCTTTCTGGTGAATACAAGGATAGACCTTAAAGACAGGCTACAGCCCAAACAGATGCTGTCTTCCATCACTTGCTGTCTACAGGTCAAAATGTTGTTGGCATTCCTGTGGGGATACCGAGATTATCAAAACGTTATTCACTTTGCTCCCCGTTTCATTTTGTGTCAGCAGATAATATAATCCGTGAAAAGTGCAGACAAGGTTTACAAATCTGTGGTTTCAAATCGTGTAAGTTACAACACATACTTTAATGCTGTTTGCTCTAACTGTTCACATCAGTATGGATTCTCTCTTGTCTCTGGATCTCCATGACATGGCCATGAATAGTATTGTATGAAATATTTGTTAAGTGAATTATGCTTTAAACATTTTAAGTTATTTCAATTAACCGTAACATATTTTAACTCTACACATGCATCTACTGGACAGAATTTTCTGTACTTTTTTGCCTTTGTATACACCTCCCTGATAGTGACATTGTAGAGGTCGAAACCTGTAGGAGGAACATAAATGATGAATGATTATTCATTATTAATTGTGCAGTTTGTTGAATTGAATACTGTATAATCAGGAGTTTTGTTGGAACACCTGTAAGACCTTACGGTTTGGGAGTTTTATGTTTCAGAATAAACAAAACCAAATGGAAGCAATGCATTATAATGATTGATTGACTATCTAGAAATTTACTCAGCTACTATGGTGCTGTGGCACTATCAATTAATTAAAGAATTCAACAGCAAAATGTATTTTAAGCAAACATAATATGTTAGTGGCATCAAATTCAAGTACCTGTTACTATTGTATATGGAACCATCTGCAGCAAGGGCATTGCTTAACAATATTAATTCCTTGGCATTCACCTGTATGTGTAACTACTGATATGTAACAGACCTACTTAGAAGCAGTTTTATGTTTAACAACAAATGTACTGTAAGAGAGGTTAGGACACAGGCATCTTTAAATTAATATCATTCCTTGATATAACTTGACAGTTATTAGGATGTAAACCTGTAACATTGTTAGTTAATAAGGTAATGACCAAATGCAAACAGTCTTTCCTCATATGAGTTTGTTTCTTATAAATTAGATTGAAGTAAACCTGTCAAAGTATACTGGTATATATTGCCACTGGCATTCTGCACAATACTAAGTATGAAATATTTTTTCTGCCAAATCATTTGATTAAGTGGGCTGTAAGATTTAATGTAGCTGAGCAGACAAATCTTTCATTTACCTAATCTAAAGGTAAAGTAAGATAAGGTCAAAAGTCCAAGTGCTGAAATACTATATCATGTAATGATGGTCTGTAGTTGGAAGTGAAGATCCACCCACTCTTAATTTTGGCACTAGATGCAATTAAGTAGTCAGATTCAAACTTCATACATTTTTCCACAAACAGAAAAGAGTCTGGTACCTATTATATAGACGGCTCTTTGTATCTTATTGTTTGTCTGGACAGGATGGCAAAGAAAGATATCCCAGCCAGCACCAACCATAAATCCCAGGCATTTACCCTGTTGCCAATCACTATACTGATGGAATCATAATGTTTGTGTATCCTGTCACTAGAGTTAATGGGCTATGGTGGGAAATACTGTATGCTAAAGTAAAGACAAATAATATTTTGAGAAAAAGGTTACGAGAATGTGAAATTACATAAAATGTAGTTATATGAGATGAAACTACAGTATGTTTCACAAGTGTCTCTGTAAAGATATTAGTTTCATGGTATACTTTTTTTCTACATTGTTCAAAATTTAAGTCAAATACAAGCACAAAGCAGTGCCAGTTCTAGGTTCTGAAAAATAATTTTACTTTATCACCTTTCAGGCTTCTCCAGTGCCATGGAAGAAAGTATTTACATCTGTACCATTTATTGTTATTATTATTACACATTTCTGCAACAATTGTTGTTGGTATTTGTTCTTGACTGAGCTACCAAAGTATATGAATCAAGTTTTACACTTCAGAATAGAAGAGGTAAGTATGCTGTCACGTTGATTAGATTATAACATAAGGTCTCTGGACATAAGTTGATATATTAATGGATGCATACACACAGATGAATTAAAATCTGAATGTTGATAACAGGAGACATCACCCTATGTTTCATCCACAATGCAAACTCCTGCAAATAGTAGGACTGTAATTATGTTTATAAACAAATATATTGTATTAAATTAGGCACTTTCCATGTTGTTTGTCATTGTATGTGTGTGTGTGTGTGTGTGTGTGTGTGTGTGTGAAAGAGAGAGGGGGGACAGACAAACAGACAGATGGACAGCAGAAAGAGAGATGTGGGAATAAAGGTTATGTGTGTGATGGTGGTGTATATTTTATTTGTTTGGGTGCCTTAATTCAATTCAGACTTTTTAGCTTGACATAGAAGCTGTAGAAATTGAAACATATTTTTGATAGCTGATAGACATTGACATTCAAATCTGGGGTATCATGCAACCAAAGAAATGATTGGAACAAGAAAGAGATGGTAGTAAAATGAATTTGTGTTGTGCATCTACAAGCACAGAAGTAATAGGTACATTTTTCTTCTCATAGAAAATTTTCTGTTCCTAACACATATTGAAACATGTAACTAAAATAATGTTATATTACAGAATTTTCTTAAATGGTTGACAGATGTTCAGCTCTACAAACAATTTCCATGTTCTTTTAGAGTAAGAAAGCTCATCAACATTATAACAGAGAGCCAATATGTGGTTCTATTCTAAACCAATTCAGTCCACATTCTCACAGCTTATTTTCTCAAAACAGATTATAATTTTTTCTGTACCATGAGCCATTGGATGTCTTCCCTGTGTGAAGTCTGTGCTGTAATGCATCAGGTATCTTCTTTATGTGAAGTCTGTGCCTTTATCCATCAGATGTCTTCTTTATGTGGCGACTGTTGTCTCCATGTAAAGACTGGTGTTTCCATGTGAGATCTTTGCCATGATCCATCAAATGTCTTCTCGGTTGGAAGTCTGTGCTGTAATCCACCAAATGTCTTCTTTATGTGAATTCTGTGCCATGATACATCAAATGTCTTCTTTATGTGGAGTCTCTGCCATTTTTCATCCACTGTCTTATTTATATGGCTTTCCCAAAACAAAACAATATATGATTTCCCAGTTCTTGCACGAATGCTACACAGTTTTATTCATCTTATTCAGCTCGAATTGAAGACAATTTTCTTAAAAAAAAAAAAGGTTTATATTTTCCATGTGAACTATCATATTGTTTGCATAATTGCAACATATATTTCTCACAAGAGAGAATCGTTTCAATTGCTCTGTTTCAGGATTCTCTTCTTGTATCAGTGCCATTCTTGACACTAAGCATTTTCACTTTGATTTGGGGTAAATGTCTGGATATTGGACGAAGAAGGAAATTTATAACTACAACAACAGCGAGAAAAATGTCCATGTTGCTTGGTGAGTAGGAGTGATGTATATGATATTACCATTATATATGCAAGCTTCAGTAAAAGTGTAACCAGGAAAGCATATTTCAGCTATGGTGTTTATTTTTGTTCTTGAGATGCCAGCTTTGATTCTGGGTTGGTGTTATCTAGCTCAGTTTCTTTTGGCTTTCTGACTTAAAGAGTTATGAGTTACATTTGTAAACAGCAGGGTGACTATAAATGATGAATGGATAAGGATGTGAAAGGTAGTTTTCTTATGTATACTGAGGGGGGAGAAAAAAAACACACACAACAAACAAACAAACAAACAAACAACTTTATGTTTCTGGGTGTATATGCAAAGCACAAGTCTTGACCATAAAGCTGCAACAGTTTTCAATTTTGGAATTGTACTTTTTTTAAAAAGGCCAGTTTCCTATACTTTCCTAGCTCTTGTTCCTTCAGATGCAGCTAGAGTATTGTTCTGAGAATTGCACAATTTGTTGTCAAGCATCAAATGGGAAGTCAGTGTCATCACAAGGTTTATACTCCCCCCAGCTATACTGAGAACAGTACTTTACATTGTAGTATTGGAAACAAGAATGCATCCCTTATTTCAGCATCTGTTGTTCCTGCTGCATGTCTACTGGCTGTCACATTTGTGGAATGCAATCACACGGCAGTTGTAACAACAATGTGTATTGGTGTTACTGCCATGGGTGGAATGTTCTCAGGAGTATATTCCAATAACATGGATATTGCTCCAAATTATGCAGGTATACATCATACTTGCATATTATTCTGCTCCTTTGTAACCTTCTCTTTGCAGTTTGAGAGTAATATTTCAGTTTTTTTCAGTGTTATTCACTGCTTTCTGATGTAAAAACATTCTAAGAAAGACCCAGTCATTTACTGTACCTCAGGTTGCTCTATCTTTGTTAAGAGTGCAGCATTTTTTATTAGCTGACTTGCAGAATACTTAATTTAATATTTGATAACTTCTATATATAAGTGCATATGACAATACACAATAACTCTTATCATCTTGATTTGTGATTAAGTTTTTTTGCTTAATTGACATCATTATCTCTTTAAAGTCTTATGCACTTTGAATATAATTTAACAGTATTCAAAATTATAAGCCTCAATAGAGGAACCCAAATATGAGTGAGAAATAAAAAAAAGAATGAATGAATGATTATTAAATAAATAAATAAATAAAAGAATGAGTGAATTAACAAATGAATTTATCAATTAATTAAAACACAGTGAATATAAAATAATATTTTACAGTTAGAAAAGTAAAATGTTAAGTGTATTTTGAACTAACCATGCTGTATAACAGTATGTAGTTAGCATCCTTACAAGTGCTGGCCAAGTATGAATATAATTTAATTGCAGAGAAATATTATGTCCAGTAAGGTTAATGAGTCTTCTATTTAATTACAATATGGTGATGAAACCAACAAATGCACATAAACGTTTAAGAGTATCTTACATTATTTTACATACATAATATTGCCTCCTGCACATTTCAGTCACACTTGTGGCCATCCTCAGGGTGGTGCCTTATTACAAAAACTTTTTAGTAGTGCACAAATATAAGATAACAAGTTTTAAAATGTGTAGTTTAAAATATATATTAAAATATAAAATACGGATAAAATTTTGTGATAAATTCAAGAGTGTAAGAAATGTTTTATGTAACTATTATGTAGTATGTCACTATCCTGAAATAAAGAAAAATGTGTGTATGATGGTATTAATATATTGGTAGATAAAATTATATATTATAGCATGTAGATGAAACGGTTGTCAGTATGATATGTACCAAGTACAGTGGTGTTGATAAAAGATATAAGAAACATATCCAATACATCATATCCAGTAACCCCCAATCTGCATACACGTGCCACATTCTGCACAGTAAGGATGAATATAGAACCATGAACACCATCATGTCCTTACACCACCCAGTCCACAAAAGTGAATGAATTAGTTCATTAGAGAATTTCTGTATTCACTTTTTTCAACAATGTAATTCAGTCATCAATAAACAATCACAGAAAGTTGTTAAACCGTCTTTGATCTCATCTATGGTGTACAACTCAATCATGCATGTGCATGACCCCCAATCCACCCCTCTCCCATTCATTGTTTGATTTCAGGGGCTTTCTGACCTACAACGTCAGCACTACTCAGTGGCATACCAAGGGGAGGGGTTTGGGGTGTTCAAACCCCCCCTCCCCCGAAATTCCGAAGGCCCTCCAAAATCGTGTCAAACTCAACCCAATTGTGAAAACTGTTAAAAATTGCTGAATTTAGGATGCCAACACCCCAAGATGTTCAGAAAAAAGGCAGTAAAATTCTAAAACTAACTAGGTTCGCAATTGTTTTACAGTAGCAATGACAAATAAATTGGTTGTCATCATAAATGGTCTTAAAGTACCAAAAATTAAGAAAATTTTACAATATGAAATGAAATTTCTTGAACCAAATTACAGCTGCCTCCAGAACCGCTGACTAGGGGTCTACCGCCCCCAGATCTCCCTTCTCTCTGTCCTCTGTCCTCAACCGCACTTGTTGAACCCCCCCCCCCCCCCCCCCCACCACCCTCCTCCCCCCCCCCACCCCCATTTTTTTTTTTTTTTCTATCTAACTCATCAACAAATCCCTTCCCCATCACCACATAATATTATTTTTACCTATCTTATACTAACCCCCCCCCCCCC
>Ga0136643_10012477_pt1 | contig 12662 bp, 8 predicted proteins | sample TergutLab28metaG_FD_96883 | JGI IMG/M metagenome (GOLD analysis project Ga0136643, IMG submission 96883) | Labiotermes labralis P1 segment gut microbial communities from Petit-Saut dam, French Guiana - Lab288 P1 (version 3) (version 3) | ecosystem: Host-associated > Arthropoda: Insects >...
CGGCACACGCTGGGGCATTTGTTTATCTGGTGACAGCTTCAAGCAATGCTAAGGATGCTGTCCGCGGCACACACTGGGGCATTTGTTTATCTGGTGACAGCTTCAAGCAATGCTAAGGATGCTGTCCTCGGCACACACTGGGGCATTTGCTTATCTGGTGGCAGATTCAAGCACACAACTTTGGCAGTAGCAAATCAAATAAGCAGTTACATGTTTCGGCTACGGCATGATGATGGCTGCTCTTTGCAGCCGAAACATGTAGCTGTTATAATAAAAGTTGTATGTCGCCGGACTACGTCATTATTCCTGCGTGTTCCACAATGAAAACGGGGATCTGGAAGCTTAATACAAATTCTGACTTGACGTCTAATACGTGACCTATACTGAGTGCTAGGGAGTTGAGGAAGTGTAACGGTAGACTTTTATATTCGTGGTTCCGTGCATCGTAATTGTATGTTGATGACATCCAACAAGATGCAACAGTAGGCAGAAGCAAGCTTCTTCAAACGTGACCACGTGGTCACGTTGGAAGAAGCTTGCACCCCAGATAGTATGATTCGTAACAGAGGATGCAATTACAGTTTTATGTATTCCCGATGATGGGTGCGATGGACACCCGAAACATGTAGAGTGATTTAGCAGTAAATAAATATCTGCATAATGTTGCATCTTGTTGGATTTCATCAACATATGTAACGGTACAGTTCACACTATAACCTGCCTGGAAGACATAAGGGGATTGGAGGTGTAGTTCTACTCTTTCTTTAATCTCGGCACTAAATATGGGTGGGTGGTTAACGCCACGCCTCTAAAGCCTTACCCACGCGAATGGCCCGGTACCCATTGGTCGGGTACCAGGGCCGGTCTGGACGGGTGAGGAAAATCTCGCCTGCACATGGATTCTATCCCAGGACCGAAAAAGAGTAATGTGGCTTCTAAAATGTTCATTAACTACAATACGCGTAATACTGTGTTGCATGGATTTATGAAAATATACATTTCTTAAGTCTTTGAAATCTGACGTCAAGTACACAGTATTTAAAAGTCCGTCTCCATAACAAAAGAAGCTGGTTGATACTGTTTATAAAAATAATCGCTGCTTGTTGTGATAATCATATCAGGGATTTTAATTATGCTATGTATGCAAGATGAAGAGTTTTTGACAGTCAAAGTACGTGGTACCTAGAGCAACCACTGTGCTTGTAAGAGCATACTTTCAGAAAACACCTCTCAATGCAACAGCAGAAAGAAGCATTGGCATGGCTTATAAGTTCTTAACTGAAAAATGACAGGGTTTCCTCTCTTTAAGGATATTATCTGTCTTTTTTAACGACATGGAACAAAGTCCTGTTTGAGAAGTTAATAGTATATCAGCCAGTCAACGAGTTCAGGGGATATTATAGAATTTGAGTGTTCATTATCGTGTTCACAACAGCTCGCCATTGGGACCTACCCCAAGCAAGATCAATAAAATCCACACCCACGCATCTACGTAATTTTAAAAATCCATTTCAATATAAGCCTTCCATCTAAAACCGAGAAGTCACTAACTCAGTCAGATTACAAGCTGAACGACCGAACGAACCTTTTTCGATTACCGCCAGGGACAAGAAGTGTCTTTCTTCTCCAATACATCCAAACAGGCTGTGAGCCCCAGCCAGTCTGCTATAATGGTTAACGGAAGTTCTTTACCCTTGGGTTAGGCGTCCGAGCCGTGAAATAACCACTCATCTCCATTTAGTGAAGGGGATGAGAACGAGTGGAACTCTACCTCCACTCCCCATACGCCCTCGCGGCGTGCACAGGGGTAAATTTGCCTTCATGGAGCTTAGGTTGCGCCGCATTATGTTAATTCAGTGGCAGCACAAGTCAATATATTACTGCGACGAATGAAATTTGTGAGTGGGATTCAAATCTCTGCCACACGTGCGGGACGCCAGAGGTCAGTCCTCTTAAGATTTAATTTTTGCAGCTTATTGTCTACCTAATCGTTTGTCTGAATTCGTTACGTAACAAGGACACGGGCCAGTTCTTACATTAAACACAATCTACTGCAGCAATTCAATATGCGGCAGACTTTTTCAAGCAAATTTATTGCATCTCATTAGGTAGTTTTCAGTGGAACTAGTTCTTCCGACGAAACGAACACTGGCTTCTGTCTGTTAACTTACCAGTAGACTATGTTAAGTGGCGAACTGGCTCACATTCCGCAGACAAACAGTGCTTTCCGAAATTGTGACCGAGGAGCTATATGAAGGTTATTGCAATTGCTATGAGCCTGTACGACAATGGTGTGATCCAAAGATACTTAGCTTGGATGTATAAGGTGTGATCAAAACGTTTGTGTCCTAGATGGCTGAGCCTAAAAGAACGAGGTGTTATCAAAATTCTAGATGTAGGATGTGTCACCAAGACGTACTGAGCGGATGTGACTGATGAGTTGTCAGATTACACTAAGCCAGGCTGACTGGGAGAGAAAAATGTCGTGATCCTCTTTGGGCTGGAAGTTCTCACCATTCTCTGAGTCTATGCGATGAAGCTCTACAAAGCAAGGATCGCGTGGACAAAGAAAAGACTTGTTACTGGCCAAACAACTGGCATATTCTTAAAGTAAGTGACGGGAAGGAGAAATTTGTTACTTTCCAGGCTTGTTTTACGTCACATCTTTTATTTCTAACCCCTCACTAGTTTATGTATTTTCAAACCACGTCTCAGAAATTTTTCTGCATCATTCCTAAGGTCTTGTGTATTTATATGTAGTTTATTTAACTTAAAGACACTGACAGTACTGGCAGCTGTTCTACAAATGTCAAAGGATTGAATGGATTATTGAACGATGGTCTGGAAATGTATTGAAGAAAATAATCTTAATTGGTTGTGAAGTATCTTTGGGTCTCTCTCGACGGAACGATAGAAACTACAAACAAATTCAGTTTAGCTGTGTGAGAGGCATTTCTTGAGTAAGGGATTTGAATCAATAGCGTTTATTAATGGATTTGTTTTTTTCATTTATTCATTCAATCGAAAGTATAGATTAATTTTCACTCTGTTTATTCATTCAGTAATTCTGGTCTCTGTTATATTGGTTGCGACTGACAGACAGCAGCTGACACTACCAAATAATTCTGCAAAATCTACTAACAAGCTGTCACAGTGTAAAGAGGAAATGTGACACAAAGACGAATGACTGATTTTAGTGCAAACACAGACCTATGCACCAAACCTGACACCCCGGCATATCGCGAGTTGCACGTTAAGAATTGAGATCTTAATTATAACGTAGTCCTTTTATTAACCTTTTAACGCCTACTGGTTACGTGATGCACCAACAGGTTTAACATTCAATAATTGTACGCTCTAGCCACACTGTATTTATGTGTTTTGTATTTATGAGATCAAACAGCGACTTGTGCCTCGTATATAATAACCGAGATGTAAAGTGTTTACTTCGTGGTGCGAACTGGGTCTTTAAATAAAGCAGTCTGCTCTTCGCCTATAAAAGGTTAACACAGATCCAGCTAATTTCCATTCGTCGTATATATGTGTATAACCATTACAAGTATAACCGTAACTAAATATGGGCTACCATTTTCTTTATCATTATAAGACTCTGGATTTTGTTCACGTTTTGTGTATTTATGTATTTCGTGTCATTCCCGCAACAAACAGTAATGATTTTCCTAAATGACACCAAGCGATATGTCTTAGTAATCGAGACGCATTATGTTGTCTGCCAGACAGTAAAGGATTTTTACCATACTTCCATTCCAAACAAGGAAGGAAGTGTACTTCTGAAATCACCATTATTTGTATGCACGGACAAGCGCGCCCCATTTCAAATTTTGAAACAAATGAATGATTTTCACAAACTTTTGTGTGAACACTCGCAACTGCTCGTCATGTAGCCCTATTATTTGCATTAACAACACGCTTCAGAAGTACTGCGCTGTCATTTACAGATGACAGAAGACATGTAGTATTACATTCTAATGTTTATCTTACGTAGATTATCCCTAAAGGGACAAATCATGGCTGTGATTTGCTCCTTTAATTAACGCCTCCGTATGCAGCAGACCTGGCACAAAGTCAGACTATCGCCGACTGATGCCACGTGCCGAACACGCCTAACAGCGCGATGCCATCTTCACTTGTTCCCGTTCCGCCTCAACATAAGCTCGCTTCACAATACATGACGTAACAAACCGAATTCGGCCTTGAGACCTTCAGTTTTCATTCGGCACTTTTCGCATAGTCGCGAAAAGCGCCGATTAACCATACCATTGCCGTCCGTTTGTCTGTCTGTCCGTCCATCCGCATTTGTCAGCGCGGCTCCCACAGGACAGATTTGCGTGGAATTTTGAAATGGGAACTATAAAGAAACTTTGTCGGGAAAATGAAATTTTGGTTCAAATCGGGGGAAAATATTGGGCACTTTACATGAAGAACCACATAGGCTGTTTTTTTTTTGTTCCCGGTGACATTAGATTGCCATAAAAGCTCCCTTTCCGAGTGAAATTGTATCGGGCTGTAAGGATAGCCGAGAAGGCATTAACATTTCGTGATCTGACCACAAGGTTACGTTATACGTTCATCGCCTATGCTTGCTTTAGTTCATCTACCTCTACGGGACAGAGTGCTTGTTCTGAAAAAAGAGTAGGTCAGTTACTCAAGAAATTTTTCGCCTCTTATAAAAAACCTATATTTCATTATGCTATTGACAGATTGCTACCTCTGTGTCCTCTACGAGCCAGACATATGCAGCAGACACTGCCCTAATCTAGTACTTCAATATTCGTTTTAATGTTATCTTCCTATATATGACAGTGTCACCAAAATAGTCGCTTCCTTTCAAGCTCTCGTCCACATGTGCCACACACCCTATCCTCCTTAATTTTCTTTTTTTCATCGCCCTCAAAATATAAGGCGAGGATCACAAATATTCTTATTATGCAGTGTTTTGCCGTCTTCCTGCCACCTTCTCCCACTAACACACAAAGACACTCCTGAACACTTTTTCTCAAATATCCTTCAAAGTAAACGTAAAGTTCACCTTAGAACAGGCAACGAAGGCCCAGAGAAGGAGTAGATGTACAACTGTACTCTTTCTTTAACCTTGGTGTTAGGCGGGGGTAGGTCGTCAACACCACGCAGCGGCCGCTTTACCACCGGGAAAGACCTGGTACCAATTGAATAGGAGGCTGGGTGGGCCCCAGGACCGGTCTGGACAGGTGAGGAAAATCTCGCCTCAACCGGGATTCGAATCCCCGACCATCCAGCCCGAAGCGAGGTGCTATACCGACTAAGCTATCCCGGCCCCTCAAATGTCCTTTAAATTCGCTAAATATTTGAGACAAATTCACTTTACATTTTCATAGCATGTTGTTCCTTATAGAGAGTAGCTCTGATCACACACAATACCTCTGAGCTGAAAGACCATCCCTTTTCGGCAGTCTGCTGCAGTACGGCTTATGTTCGCAGTCATCTCCCACATCTCCAGGCAACTACTGCAGTGCCGTAGCAACCAATAATCCACTTAATACCAACTTTAAATATTGTCCCCTTACATTAGGAAGTTCCGAAACGCAGTGTGCTGTGTCATCACCTACCGCACACGTGTGAACTGCGCCTGAGACCACCCGCGCATGACCAAGACAAGCACGATCATAGCCGGCCATAATACCTTCATTACCCAGCGGTCTCTCACGCAGTGCACTTCTCGCGATGACAAATCATTTTCTCACCACAGTATAAGATACCGGCCGGTGCTACGCGTCTCAGTAAAATGCTACACGCAAAGCAAGAGCACGGTGATAATTACACGCACGGACTCTTTTCACAATAAGAGTTTCAGCATCTTTCCCGTACACCTTTACGCATTTCGGATTATTCTCTCAATAAAGAGCATCACAAGGTTCGTCTTTATAGCAGAGAAATACTGCACTTTGTGTGGCGTAGAAACTGTGCCTGATCCATTACTGAGCAAACTTCAGGTTACAGCAGTCCTTCACACACGTCATACCCTACCTAACAGTACAAACAGGCGATGCCCTTCTGGAAATCGGAAAGCACCACAAAATAAAAGTACTGACGTGTTTTCATAATTCAAGAAGTTAAAAATTACAAACCAGTGGACTAATTTTGTCTGTCGTTCAGAACTAGACAGACTTCCCTCAAATGTTTGAATTTTACGAAGCATTTTGCTATGCTCTTAGACAAATATTTACAAACGTGAAACAAAACAACATTACTTGTCACAAACTGAGAAGACTCATGAAGACTCATTGCAGAGACTGAAAAATCAATTCATAAATATTTTCCATAAATACGGAAACATAAGTCAGAATAATTGCAATTGCACGCAGTGCACTTTATTACCGCTAGAGGCCAGTTCAATACACGTAGGTAATTTAGTCGCGTTCTGGAGGAGAGATGTGATCAAATATTTGATTTATACGTCGCACCGCCTGAAGCAGTAAGAGAGGGAATGAGGCGTTTGCCAGCTATATATCATGATCTATAAAGGTGGATCCCGTTCACCAAGAGAAACATTTTGAAACCCCACCCCATAGCTACCGCACAATAAAGCAATAATGGCCTAAGGGCTGATGGAACAGAAATAGTGTGTTTCGTGAAAACATTTTTCAGTCTTCATCCCATCATACTTTGCTGTCTAGACACTGGGGTCATAGTTATTTTAAGGCCTGAAATTATTATAAGTAATCTCTAAAAATACAGTTCCTATCACACAGAAAACAGGCCGCCTCTAGGTTTAAAAAAAATAGCCATTAATTCTCTTTAAGAAAACAGTAATTGATTACACGTTCGTCTATGCCGATGATAAGAAACACAGACTGTTGTATGCTTTCTTCTGGGTAATTCCCCGGCGTCTGAATTTTATATGCCGACGTTTCGGAACACTCTGTTCCATCTTCATAGGCGGATAGGTATGAAGAATGAATGGGTTTGAGAATGTTGGAGTATTTATATGGGAAAATGTTTGGCCAAACAGTAAGAGTAATAACTTAGGAACATTTACTTACACAAAATAGCTATGAACTAATAAGTGAAAACTCGTAACCTTTATTGTATTATTTTTGATTTTACAAAACAGAAAGCCGGAGGGAAATAGCGTAAAATATATCAAATAAATTCAGTCATTCCACAGTGCAAATTGATATAAACCAGTCAGTACGTCACTTATGCAGGCCCAACAGAATGCGCTTGTAGTGGATTTACATATATTATTTCCTCCTATATGTTTCGGTCATTCTTAAATTATATACACATACATATACAACAAGATCATATACTTTATATACTTTATATAATACATTGTAAGGTCCTAGAACTCTGACCAATATTGTAACTCTTATTTATTTCTTTTTTTATTCTTTGTATCGGCCTGATAATGGCTACTACCAGTAGCCGAAACAGGTAGCTGATTTGTAAAATAGTAAAGTTGTGTTTTGACCGAGAAAGCCTGTATTTTTAATAAGTATATATCCATGTCTCGTGAACAGAATGCAGGACAATATCACAACATAAAGATAAGTGATAAATCCTTTGAAAGATTGGGAAATTTAAAAAATTTAGAAATAATATTAAAAATCCAAATCGCATTCATGAACAAACCAAGAGCAGTTTAACTCAAGGAATGTCTGTTGTCATTTGGTGCAGTATCTTCTGCCTTCAAATACAGAAATTCAAATACACCGAACTATAATTTTGCGTGTTGTGTTGTATGAGTGTAAAGCTTGGTCTCGCTCATTGAAGGAGGAAGTAGTCTCACGGTGTTCGAAATAAGGGTCTTGACAAAAGTATTTTGTTCTAAGAGAGATGAGATAAGAGTGGACTGGAGGAGAATGCATAATGAGAAGCTTCATGATACTGCTCATGAAATGTTATTTGGGTGGTCATATCAATAGGAAGGTCCTATGTTTCGCATGTGGCACGTAGAGGGGAGACGAGAGGTGCGTGAAGGGTTTTTGATGGGAAGCATGAGTCAAAAGGGCCACTTGGAAGACCTAGAAGTGGATGGCTGGACAATATTAAAGTGGATCTTGAAGAACTGGGATGTAGCACATGGGCTTAATTCATATGAATGACGAAAGGGTCTGGTGATGGGCTGTTGTGAACAAGGCAATGAACACTTTTTTTTCCATAACAGGGAATGAATTTCTTGATTACAAGGAAGTACGATTATGTCAACTGGTCAAGAGAACTCCGTTCTATGAATTCAGATATTTACAATAACGCCAGGAAACATCCTTTTGAAGATTATCTTACTGCCCTGTGGTACTAGTATTATTTAATGACGACATTTCAACTACTCTCCTGTTACAGTTTAAAGTCACAAGAATGCATTTGATGAGTTGGTGAGGATTGAGAAAGAAATAATGGGTATGCATTCTCAGGTAGGCGTAAGATGCAAGAATCTGTGTAGATAAACTTGAGAAAAACCGAGAATCTGTGGGCTGAGATTTTAACGTAGCATGAATGATAACTACTAGACTGACACCACAGCTGTATGTTCCCTCTTGTCCGTCTCATCGATTTCATTTTATCACAAATTCTGGAAAAGCGTATAAATTACAAAGTTCCACATTAAGTACTTTTCCCCTTCCTTCTATCACTTCCTGTCTGCTACGTCCAAATATTTCTCGTCACCCTCTTCAAACAAACCCTGAGGCTCTATTGGCCCTTCATTGTCAGAGAATACTTTTAACACCCACAAAAATCAACGCTTTTCAAGTGACATGTAATAATGTTTATACATATAGGTACACGAATCCAAACTAAGTAAGTACAACCTTGAAAACAAAGTGAAGTCATTTTGAAAATATTCCATTAGTCTAAAAACTGGCTGGACTACGGAAATTGTAAATCTTTGTTACCATGATGTAACGTATACAAGAGTAAAAAGTTACTGTTATCACGTAAGAACACTGCCTTCCATTAAGTCTGTTTTACGTACTTATATACTTATTCGCCTGACCTCGCGCTAGCCGACCTTTTCTGTTACTTGAAGTGACAATCGCCCTCAGAAGGAGATAATTTTATGACGTCGCGGACAGCAAAATAAGGTAATCGCTGCATAAAAACAGTTCTTTTGGACGCCTTCGATGACTTTTTAGGGCAAGTTTCAGAAAGATAAGAAACTATGCTAAAGTCCACGGGCGATTATCTTGAAGATAAATAAAACAGTATTATTATAATTCATGTGTATCCCTCTGGAGAACTTATTGTTTGGCCGCGTAAGTTAGACTCTTAAGAACTTCTGTAGATCTTTATCGTTGCACCGTGCATTCTGAATTTTATTTAATTTACATATATATATATATATATAAGTGCATTAGTTGGTGAATGTAAATTAAATAAACATCTGTAGATGTTTTAAAAAATAAGGTATAATTTTGATACCAAAATCGGTCGATGCTCATAGCATAGTTTGAATTTTTCTGAACCAACAGAAAATGAAATTAGCCTGGCATTTATATGATTTTCTATTAGCATACATTTAAAAATCGCCTTTTTGGTGTGTCATAAAAAAAGTATGGAGTGGAGGTGAGGTTTCGTTACAGAACTAACCTCGTCATTGCTTTAGGTGAAAGTGAGCTTTAGCTCTGGCTGGGGTTAAGACGGCACTCACTGGACAGAACTCTTCACATGCCCCATACTGGATTTGAGTTCTGCGAAAAAGAGAAAATTCTCTGTACCGTTCAAGAATGTAATCCCTAAAACCAGATCGTAATAATCGAAATGAGTACCAGGAGCATTTCCTGGGGGTAAAGGCGGCCCGTGCATAGGGCTGACATTACCACCATCCTTTGCCGTTGTCATGTAATCTGGGAACCTTAACTTCCTGGAAAACTCTGGGCCACTCCAGGCCTGTAACGGGACTGCTTTACCTTTACTGGTACTAATTCAACTTTTATTGCTATAGTGCGAAATGTGCCAATTCTTGACAATTGCCAAAGCATACAATAGAAGATCCCTTTTGGATGTGAAAATGAAGCACGGCTCACAGACCTGGGTAGGGAAGCAAAACACAAGAGAAAAAGAGTAAAAATAAAAATCGATTACAAATTTCACGATACTGAATCAGTTTTATAAACACGCTATCAAAAACAAAAGATGAAAACGGCTAATAATAAGAGCAAGCTTCCAACAACGGAAGTCAACAAACTCTGGAAAGCAACTCACCCCGCAGGAAGCAACAAATTCTGCCCACGGTAATAAAAATGGTTCACGCTCACTACTGTAGGACATCGATTCATCTGGCGACTAGAAACCTGAAGGCTTCGTGTTTTCGCTTCATGGTCTCATTCCAAGGGAAGGCTTCTTCCTCGCCTCTGGAAGGAATTCACAGGATGGAGTATTAAGGACATGTTATTACGGATCTAAATATGTCAAGATGACATTGATGGAGAGGTTCTGTGTCTTGATACAGAAAGCCATGTCGATTGTCCGAAGCTGATAATTATTTTGTATTGTAATTCAAAATATTCCCTGCCCTCGATTATAAAAAAAATAAGAACACACTAATTACAAAATCACCATGACAGGCCACACATTACTTCATTTACATACATGAAGTTTGTGGCGGTAATTGTTGGTTGAAAATACTCGACATGATTACGCCCACTGCACTGAAGATGGAGAAACTAGATGATCCATTACTGACGTCACATTTTGATACGTGACCATAATTTAATCGCCCACTTTCAGTCTGCGTGCTAACAATAGCATTGTAGTAGCAACTATAAACTGTGTGGAATTTATTTGACATAACGTAATGTCAGTAACCTAAAGGTCTTGGACCCCATTTTTAAAGAATGCAGAATATATTTAATTTATCATTTATTCAAAAATAAAATCAGTAGTTTATAATAGAAAGGATAGAAAGGTAGGATAATTAGTGAGTCATCAACGAATTTTAAAGGATATGTAATCATGCAAAGTGTTACCCTAGAATTTGCCTGAAGTGATTAACAAAAATTATGAAAATTTTATGGCAAAGTGGATGGTTTTAGGGCCGAGAGGCAGACTGAAGTATGCACAAAAACGAACTTCCTTACATACAAAATTCATGCGGGGTGTTAGTGGGACCTGAGATTCAAACTTCGATTAAAGGAACACGGTTAAAGTCTATGGATTGGATTCAAAAGGCTCAAGATTGATTATTCTGCGCATGGTGAATTAATTTAGAACTCCAGAAAGTGCCAGAAATTACACGAGTAGCTGAAAGGCTATAAATCTCAGCACGACCTTTCTCTAATGAGGGCCAGTCACTACTATACATCTAACATTAGCACCCACTCTGTACTTATTTGGGGACCGCGGTAGCACAATGGTTAAGGTACTGTGCTATAAATCGGAAGTGCGCAGTTTCGATCCAAGCTGGTGTGGATTTTTCATTGACATAAAATCCTTCCGATCGCACTATGGCCCTGGGGTCGACTCAGCTTCTAACAGAAATGAGTACCAGGAATATTTCCTGGAGGTAAAGGCGGCCGGTATGTAAGGCTGACAACCTTACCACCACCCTGTGCCATTGTCACGAAATCTGGGAACCTTAACTTCCTGGAACCCTCTGGGCCTGTCTAGGTCTGTAATGGGACTGCTTTACCTTTACCTTAATTATTTACTAATCTGTCGATACGAGCAGAATGTTCCATGTATGCACGCACAGCCCATTAGAGTGTGTAACCGTGTAGTTTGGTAGACAGATATTTACGTTACGAAGAAATATGCTGCCTCCATTTTTGGACTTCTTTTAAACATTCTTTTCAAGAATGTTTAATATATGGCAAACAATGTATTCTCCTCTTCACCAGGAGATGCGAGATTCTTGAGAGCCACAAGGACTACCGTGCTTTTGAATTTGTATGAAGTGTTACCCTTGCAAATTGCGTGCAGCAGTTACATAATATATGTAAAAGTAACCTGTATTCTGAATTAACAAATGCGGACTGCAGGCTCTTTGCTTGTCGACCGCCATTGCAATCGTGAACCGAATACTGTCCTGGCATTGTAAATAAAATAGCAACATTATAATTTCATCCCCGAGATGTGTTTGTGTTGTTTTGTTTCTGGCAGACGTGACATTACTCACACAGATGCAACAGTGTAGAATGTAGAGCCCCAGCGGGGCCACAAGTACCACAACAGGTAAAGGAAAGGTGAAAAACACACAGAGACGTGTGCTCTCTCACATTCTTAAATAAAGGTTTCTGTTTCGTAACTACATGAACGTTCTTATACAATATAAACAATTGAAATGCACATTTCCTAAATTAATATTTGAATGTTTAATTTTGTTACCAACTACATGTTTCGAACCCGAGGGTTCATCTACAGGAAGACAGATGTATATGCAGTTATGGTAAAAAGGTAAAGCAGTCCCGTTACAGGCCTGAAGTGGCCCAGAAGGTTCCAGGAAATTAAGGTTCCCAGATTACATGACAACGGCACAGGATGGTGGTAGGGTTGTCAGCCTTATGCACCGGCCGCCTTTACCCCCAGGAAATGCTCCTGGTACTCATTTCTGTTAGAGGCTGAGTCGACCCCAGGCCATAGTGCGATCGGAAGGATTACGTCAATAAAAAATTCCAATGACACCATCTGGGATCGAACCAGCTACTTTCCGATTTGTAGCACAG
>Ga0136643_10012479_pt1 | contig 12662 bp, 2 predicted proteins | sample TergutLab28metaG_FD_96883 | JGI IMG/M metagenome (GOLD analysis project Ga0136643, IMG submission 96883) | Labiotermes labralis P1 segment gut microbial communities from Petit-Saut dam, French Guiana - Lab288 P1 (version 3) (version 3) | ecosystem: Host-associated > Arthropoda: Insects >...
AGATGGGCTGGGCATGTGGCGCGTATGGGTGAGGAGAGGGGGTGTATAGGGTCTTGGTGGGGAAACCGGAGGGAAAGAGACCACTGGGGAGACCTAGGCGTAGATGGGTGGATAATATTAGGTCGGATCTCCAGGAGGTGGGATGTGGGTATATGGACTGGATTGGGCGGGCCCAGGATAGAGACAGGTGGCAAACGCTTGTGAGTGCGGTAATGAACCTTCGGGTTCCGTGAAATGCAGGGAATTTCTTGACTAGCTGCAAACCAGTTAGCTTCTCAAGAAGGACTCTGCACCATGGAGTAAGTAAATAAGTATACAGACCAATTAGGCTTACCCATCTCAATCACTTCAGAGCTAATCAAACTAATTCAGACACCTTAGAGATGAAGGCATCGACTTTACCCGAAACGTCGGAACTTATAACACACCGTGCAACAAGTCACAAGATTATTAAGCGACAGTTGTTCGTCCCCACTACATATAGAGGCGTAATCATAAAATATTATTAGGTGTTTCAATCACACTATTTACACTAGCAGACTCCACGCTACCAGTAATATACAAACCATCCGTGCAAACAAACATCCATCCACCCACCTATCCATCTAACCTTCCAACCACCCACCTGATCAACAAACGAACTTTTTGAAAGACTTGTACTGTACGTTATAATGCTACTAAATATACTCCAGAAACTCTTTTGCTTGTTAAATATTCAAACACGAAAGGGGACGGAGCAGCACACACAAGTACCTTTAATTGAAAACTCCTTTGACAAATCCCTCCAGATTAAGGACTTAGCGTCCCAACAAGTCTACAGTAAACATGATATGAAATTTCGTCGTGAAGTCCTGGTATTTCGACGTACGCAGTGTCATAAACCAGAAAACGACAGACGAATTCTAGCCAGTGACGTCAAACCACAAAAAAAAAAAACGCTCCATTGTACAGCCTAGCAGAAACATTCTCCAAAACAACTGACAGTCTACGCAACAGTTACCACTGTCAACCACATTTTCTGCTGTTATGAGCATGAAAACAAAAAAACTTTCACCAAAGTGGATCACACAGCTTAATAAAACACTCGAATTCGAGCCGTTTATGCCGAAAGAACGTCAGCGTAAAAAAAAAAATCTAGGGACAAAGTTTAACATTCATAAATCCCACGTTCTGCATACAAAGTGCATTTACATGTTTTCATTGGTTCTCAGGACATACGATTATTTCCCTATATAATATTAAGTGGTTTTTACAACCGAAATGCAGTATGTTTACTGCGCGGTAGGAACTGAGGCTTTTCACATAGTTCAGGTCACTAGTAGTCTTGAAGGGGGTGAACTCTATTCAAAACAAAAGTGGTCAAAGTCACACGCCGTTTTCCTGCCAGTATCACTGCACAATGCTCCGAACTAACCTTCACCTTTGTACTACTCATATGAGAAGGAAAAGCGAGTAAACCATTCAAAGGTATCAGGGAAAACTGGAGAGAAAAGTACTTTCATAGACATATTAGTCACATCTCTGTCTTGTATAAAAGAAAATACCGACGTCATTGCAACAGAATTAGTGTTACGCAAGAGAACTATTACACAATACGGACAGTTACTTGACAGAACTGGGTAGTGAATAAATTAAGGGGTTGGTGTGAGAAAGACCTTAAAAATTTAGTGTATCATACTATATGAAGTAAAATATGAGTTAGTGTTATTCTAAAGCGCATATAACAATATAAAAGGGAATATTAATTAACATGACAGGCAATGTACGTATAACGTAACATCGAGGTGCGTTAGAGCAACCATTATTGCAGTGGAAAAGCAATGAGTATTACACAACCTGTGTGTGTATTTGTAGCCTCAGGTATCCAGAAAGTAATGCGCATGCGTCCCATAGTATTGTCACTTGTGGCCTGTCCGGCACTGCAATATTTTTCCACAATATCTCCAAAACGGCACGATTTTCAAAAAAAAAAAAGTCATTGCACATAAAATGTGTGTTTTGATTTTCTCGACAACTTTTGTCCGAAACATTTCTTATTATAAGAAGAAATGAGCGAGATAAGATCAAAAATATATACACTGGACTTCAAGTAAAGTACCTGTTAGTCTTCTCAGATCTTAAGAAACTTCAATTTTCTCAACAGATTTTCGAAAAATACTATAATATCAAATTTCATGAACATCCGTCCAGTGGGAGCCGAGTTGTTCCAGGCGGACAGACGGACGGGAGGATGGGAAGACAGACAGACAGACATGATGAAGTTAATAGTCAATTTTCACAATTCTGCCAACGCACCTAAAAAGTACAAAGCCAGTATCACGTAGCTGGCTCCATGACTTGGGGCCAATGGCTATCGACTGCCGTAATGTCTCAACTGGAGTGACAGCACTATGTACTCTGATACCAGCTATTGTAGGGGCCAGTGTAACACACGTGTAAATTTGAACGGAAACATTCATTTGCAGCCTCTTACACCGCATACTGGCAAGAGGCACAGCACATTGTGCAGCCCACGTGAAGTGGGACCTTTGTCATAGCGACATGACGGGTACTCTGCGGATGGCGACATGTAGTGTAAGTTAGCGACAGCAGACAATGACCCTACAGCACACCAGCCGGGTGGGAGTTAAAAAAACCGTAATCGTACACTAAGCAAGATTTTATGACCTTTACAGGCGGAGAGAATGTACGTGCGACGTAAAAATTTACAGTGAACATCTTCATAATTTGTACTGTTCATCAGATTATTGTTAGGGTGATCAGTTACTAGTACTGTCTCCCTGAAGACGAGAAGGTTGATTCCTACAAACCTTTGGTAAATTTCTAACAGGCTACACTTCGTTTAAACCAAAAGGGCAGTCTTATTGAAGTCTAAGGTGTTTTTGAAATTGTACTTCAGAAGTAAGTGGTTTAAAATGAGCATGGACACTGATATAAATAAATAAATATATATATATATATACATAAAACACACAATCATCCTCAAATATACATGGACAGGCTAAGAGAAAGGCACTGACAGACGATAACGTTAATAGAGATAAAAATACACATGTTTCAACTGAAAGTTGGATAAAGCAAGTGTCCGAGCGCAAAAGAGAGACGAATGCATAAACACTCTCCATCAGTAACAACAGCGGACTTTTGCGAGAAATTTCATCAAACGGGTAAAACATGGTCTGATTTTGTAAGAAACACTTCGAACCGCAGTAAGTAGGTTTACAATATTAAAACAGAAACTAAAATTCCTCGAAAATTTGGATAATTTATTTTAATATGAGTTCATTCAGTTTTTGGCGAAATAATATGCAATAGTTAAAGGAAAACGAAAACTGAACTAAGTCTAAGAAGAGAACTGAAGGTAATGTACAGCAGCACATCAACAGTATTTTCAATAGTTACAGATCGGGATAGGTTTTACGATTACCTTCATTCATGGCAGCTGAGTGTTTCTTTGTGGGGCATTTCAAAGGACGTTTCAGACGCCACAACAGAAGACGTACCAGGAATATGTACAATAAACGGTACGAACTGGCAATAAGGAGTGCGGTATTTCAACATGAGAACATGGAATAAAGATTTTTACTACAGTCACAACGGCGTATGATCCATTTCGAGACTGTAACAAATCGGCTACTGGTTAAGAGACATACGAGGCTTGAATTATGCGAAACGACATCCAAAGCGCTGTCTAATAACGTGAAATTGAAAGCAGTAGTCATTTCATAAACAAAGAGATGTTTATTTCACACCGCGAATGAGAGTTTATTACTTAATCTAAAAAAAAGAGAGAATAACTACAACAGAATAAACTAGAACAGAATGTATCAAGTAACAGCAGAACAAAATGCACCAATTTATTTTTAGCAGATGAGAATGTATTATGTGGTCTTACAAACAGGACAGAACTTGCGAGATTTCAGATTCTCACAGCGGCGTTCCTTAGGCGTCAGTTCTTCTGGTACGTTAACAATGTGTCGAATGGTGAACACTTGCCGATGTTTCTGAAGATCGCAGCCCCTTAATCTTCGGTGTCAATCAAAGGGATATTCTCCTTGGTCCACGTGACCCGTAAGATGAAGGCAACATTATACTTCGAAACATTGGCAACTCTTTACCAATCGACAAACTATAACATCCCAGAAGACTGGAATCTTCAGAACAGAATGTATTAAATAATCCTACAAGTAAAAGAGTATGTATTAAAGAAACATATAAGTAAAACACAACATATTAAAGAGTCTTGTAAGTACATATATTTAAAATCATTCTACGTAAAAGAGAATGTAATAAACAATCATATACGGAGAACAGAAAGCATTAAACAAACCTACAAGTACGACAGAAGGCATTAAAGAATCCTATAAGTAAACCGGAACGTACTACAAAATTTTATAAGTACAATAAAATGCATAAACGTATCCCATAAGGAAAGAACAACGCGTTAAAGAATCGTAAAAGCAGAAAAGAATCGCTTCAAACACAAAGTCATCTCTCCTCACAGTTACTATTAGTGATTAATGATAAAGACACAAGCTATTCAACCTAACTGGATGCACATGTCTATTTTATTTTTAAAGGGGTATTATAGTTTTCACCGTCATGAAATTCATCTGGATAGCATGGTTAACGTACCTTTCAAGGAAGGATACTTGGTACTGAAACTCGAAGGATATAAGAGATAAGATAAGTTTATGTGCACAAAAAAGTGAGATTTCATTTACAAGATGAGGCACTACGGGTGAGAATCGCAGATAAACATGCAAAGGAACATTAATTAATACAATATTCACGTGGTGATGCGATTCAATGTTCACTAGAAAGGCTTTTCTGTTTTACTTGTCCTTTGAAGTGTAGGAGATATATATTCAGATTAAAAAACTGGACGTTCTTTCATTGTACGATGGAAATACAATACACACATGGTAATTTTACGTTCAGTACTGTCAAAATTCTAAGGCAATGGGGTTTTCTTCATCTTAATGCCACGCAATAAGCACATTAAAACAATTACCAAATAAGACAAAATAATTTTCTATTTTTCGCAAAAGTCGACCGGACATAACGATAAAGGCGTCGAAGCCGTTTATGCAGAAAGATCGAAAGCTTGCGGCATTCCGGATCAGTGTTACTTAAACTGCCTCAAGCGGAACCCCGGGTTGAGTTCCGCGGGAGACTTTCGGGAGTTACGCAAACAAAGTTTTTTTTAAATAATAAAACTGGTAACACAAAGTTGTTAAACTTTAACTGCATTTATTAATTTTCTTCCGCACATTTGTGGACAATCAGCGATGGGTTTATTTTTAGTGAGAACATCACAAACAAAAATACTTTTTATATAAATTTGTTTTCACATTTTCTTTTCTAAATAAAAGTTTACGTTTTAAAAAGTTGTACTTCATTTTCGCAATCAAAAAGTACAATTTTAATTTACAGGGATTCAGCGAAAATTCATATTTAATTCAATGGGTTCCACAGAGAGAAAGAGTCTGAAGACAGCTGTTCATACTTCTCAAACTTTCTTTAACGAAGAAAAAGCTTACGAACATCACACTCAAGCATCAGTACACTGTGCTTCGGTATTAGCAACGAATTCCTGTTATTAAAAAACCTTATCAGTACTACACTCAACAACGTTACTTAAAGTACAGCGGGCCGGGATAGCGTAGTCGGTATATCAACTAGCTAAGGGGTTCGAATTCCGGTGTGGGGCGAGAGATTTTCTCTACTCCATATCCGTCACGGCTGGACCTGGGGCCCACACAGCCTCCTCCACAATGGGTATAAGTGTACTTTCCCAAGGGTAAAGCGGCCGGGGCGTGGCGCTGCCCACCCAGCCGCATCTAGCGCTGAGGTTACTAATGGGTAGAGCCCTCTACTCCCCTCTATGGCAAGTTATGGGGCAGGGCTGACGAATCTATGACACGCGTGCGCACAACGGCACGAGGAAAAATGTCCTTGGTACGCGGCAGCACTGCTCTCCCAATTGTTTATTTCTTTCGCCCGACCAGCGTCTCTACATCGTGAAGAATATGTGTATATACACAAATATCTGACTGAGTAGAGACTGTATATGAATTACCTTGGTTACCAAATATGATACCGAGAGTGAAGCATTTTTACGCAAATCGGAAACGGGGTGAAGGGTCGACTGGATTACATATAAATACTACACTACACGTCAGTCTATAACACAACACTTTATTTATATACAAAAATAGTATATTTTGTCAGGGCGACATGGTTCGACCTCACAAGGTCATCATCAGGCCCTCCAAGAAGACAGATCCAAGAGCTGTTTATGTTTCATTGCATTGTGGGATCCCAAATGCATTTGGGATCCCACAATGCAATGAAACATAAACAGCTCTTGGATCTGTCTTCTTGGAGGGCCTGATGATGACCTTGTGAGGTCGAACCATGTCGCCCTGACAAAATATACTATTTTTGTATATAAATAAAGTGTTGTGTTATAGACTGACGTGTAGTGTAGTATTTATATGTAATCCAGTCGACCCTTCACCCCGTTTCCGATTTGCGTAAAAATGCTTCACTCTCGGTATCATATTTGGTAACCAAGGTAATTCATATACAGTCTCTACTCAGTCAGATATTTGTGTATATACACATATTCTTCACGATGTAGAGACGCTGGTCGGGCGAAAGAAATAAACAATTGGGAGAGCAGTGCTGCCGCGTACCAAGGACATTTTTCCTCGTGCCGTTGTGCGCACGCGTGTCATAGATTCGTCAGCCCTGCCCCATAACTTGCCATAGAGGGGAGTAGAGGGCTCTACCCATTAGTAACCTCAGCGCTAGATGCGGCTGGGTGGGCAGCGCCACGCCCCGGCCGCTTTACCCTTGGGAAAGTACACTTATACCCATTGTGGAGGAGGCTGTGTGGGCCCCAGGTCCAGCCGTGACGGATATGGAGTAGAGAAAATCTCTCGCCCCACACCGGAATTCGAACCCCTTAGCTAGTTGATATACCGACTACGCTATCCCGGCCCGCTGTACTTTAAGTAACGTTGTTGAGTGTAGTACTGATAAGGTTTTTTAATAACAGGAATTCGTTGCTAATACCGAAGCACAGTGTACTGATGCTTGAGTGTGATGTTCGTAAGCTTTTTCTTCGTTAAAGAAAGTTTGAGAAGTATGAACAGCTGTCTTCAGACTCTTTCTCTCTGTGGAACCCATTGAATTAAATATGAATTTTCGCTGAATCCCTGTAAATTAAAATTGTACTTTTTGATTGCGAAAATGAAGTACAACTTTTTAAAACGTAAACTTTTATTTAGAAAAGAAAATGTGAAAACAAATTTATATAAAAAGTATTTTTGTTTGTGATGTTCTCACTAAAAATAAACCCATCGCTGATTGTCCACAAATGTGCGGAAGAAAATTAATAAATGCAGTTAAAGTTTAACAACTTTGTGTTACCAGTTTTATTATTTAAAAAAAACTTTGTTTGCGTAACTCCCGAAAGTCTCCCGCGGAACTCAACCCGGGGTTCCGCTTGAGGCAGTTTAAGTAACACTGATCCGGAATGCCGCAAGCTTTCGATCTTTCTGCATAAACGGCTTCGACGCCTTTATCGTTATGTCCGGTCGACTTTTGCGAAAAATAGAAAATTATTTTGTCTTATTTGGTAATTGTTTTAATGTGCTTATTGCGTGGCATTAAGATGAAGAAAACCCCATTGCCTTAGAATTTTGACAGTACTGAACGTAAAATTACCATGTGTGTATTGTATTTCCATCGTACAATGAAAGAACGTCCAGTTTTTTAATCTGAATATATATCTCCTACACTTCAAAGGACAAGTAAAACAGAAAAGCCTTTCTAGTGAACATTGAATCGCATCACCACGTGAATATTGTATTAATTAATGTTCCTTTGCATGTTTATCTGCGATTCTCACCCGTAGTGCCTCATCTTGTAAATGAAATCTCACTTTTTTGTGCACATAAACTTATCTTATCTCTTATATCCTTCGAGTTTCAGTACCAAGTATCCTTCCTTGAAAGGTACGTTAACCATGCTATCCAGATGAATTTCATGACGGTGAAAACTATAATACCCCTTTAAAAATAAAATAGACATGTGCATCCAGTTAGGTTGAATAGCTTGTGTCTTTATCATTAATCACTAATAGTAACTGTGAGGAGAGATGACTTTGTGTTTGAAGCGATTCTTTTCTGCTTTTACGATTCTTTAACGCGTTGTTCTTTCCTTATGGGATACGTTTATGCATTTTATTGTACTTATAAAATTTTGTAGTACGTTCCGGTTTACTTATAGGATTCTTTAATGCCTTCTGTCGTACTTGTAGGTTTGTTTAATGCTTTCTGTTCTCCGTATATGATTGTTTATTACATTCTCTTTTACGTAGAATGATTTTAAATATATGTACTTACAAGACTCTTTAATATGTTGTGTTTTACTTATATGTTTCTTTAATACATACTCTTTTACTTGTAGGATTATTTAATACATTCTGTTCTGAAGATTCCAGTCTTCTGGGATGTTATAGTTTGTCGATTGGTAAAGAGTTGCCAATGTTTCGAAGTATAATGTTGCCTTCATCTTACGGGTCACGTGGACCAAGGAGAATATCCCTTTGATTGACACCGAAGATTAAGGGGCTGCGATCTTCAGAAACATCGGCAAGTGTTCACCATTCGACACATTGTTAACGTACCAGAAGAACTGACGCCTAAGGAACGCCGCTGTGAGAATCTGAAATCTCGCAAGTTCTGTCCTGTTTGTAAGACCACATAATACATTCTCATCTGCTAAAAATAAATTGGTGCATTTTGTTCTGCTGTTACTTGATACATTCTGTTCTAGTTTATTCTGTTGTAGTTATTCTCTCTTTTTTTTAGATTAAGTAATAAACTCTCATTCGCGGTGTGAAATAAACATCTCTTTGTTTATGAAATGACTACTGCTTTCAATTTCACGTTATTAGACAGCGCTTTGGATGTCGTTTCGCATAATTCAAGCCTCGTATGTCTCTTAACCAGTAGCCGATTTGTTACAGTCTCGAAATGGATCATACGCCGTTGTGACTGTAGTAAAAATCTTTATTCCATGTTCTCATGTTGAAATACCGCACTCCTTATTGCCAGTTCGTACCGTTTATTGTACATATTCCTGGTACGTCTTCTGTTGTGGCGTCTGAAACGTCCTTTGAAATGCCCCACAAAGAAACACTCAGCTGCCATGAATGAAGGTAATCGTAAAACCTATCCCGATCTGTAACTATTGAAAATACTGTTGATGTGCTGCTGTACATTACCTTCAGTTCTCTTCTTAGACTTAGTTCAGTTTTCGTTTTCCTTTAACTATTGCATATTATTTCGCCAAAAACTGAATGAACTCATATTAAAATAAATTATCCAAATTTTCGAGGAATTTTAGTTTCTGTTTTAATATTGTAAACCTACTTACTGCGGTTCGAAGTGTTTCTTACAAAATCAGACCATGTTTTACCCGTTTGATGAAATTTCTCGCAAAAGTCCGCTGTTGTTACTGATGGAGAGTGTTTATGCATTCGTCTCTCTTTTGCGCTCGGACACTTGCTTTATCCAACTTTCAGTTGAAACATGTGTATTTTTATCTCTATTAACGTTATCGTCTGTCAGTGCCTTTCTCTTAGCCTGTCCATGTATATTTGAGGATGATTGTGTGTTTTATGTATATATATATATATATTTATTTATTTATATCAGTGTCCATGCTCATTTTAAACCACTTACTTCTGAAGTACAATTTCAAAAACACCTTAGACTTCAATAAGACTGCCCTTTTGGTTTAAACGAAGTGTAGCCTGTTAGAAATTTACCAAAGGTTTGTAGGAATCAACCTTCTCGTCTTCAGGGAGACAGTACTAGTAACTGATCACCCTAACAATAATCTGATGAACAGTACAAATTATGAAGATGTTCACTGTAAATTTTTACGTCGCACGTACATTCTCTCCGCCTGTAAAGGTCATAAAATCTTGCTTAGTGTACGATTACGGTTTTTTTAACTCCCACCCGGCTGGTGTGCTGTAGGGTCATTGTCTGCTGTCGCTAACTTACACTACATGTCGCCATCCGCAGAGTACCCGTCATGTCGCTATGACAAAGGTCCCACTTCACGTGGGCTGCACAATGTGCTGTGCCTCTTGCCAGTATGCGGTGTAAGAGGCTGCAAATGAATGTTTCCGTTCAAATTTACACGTGTGTTACACTGGCCCCTACAATAGCTGGTATCAGAGTACATAGTGCTGTCACTCCAGTTGAGACATTACGGCAGTCGATAGCCATTGGCCCCAAGTCATGGAGCCAGCTACGTGATACTGGCTTTGTACTTTTTAGGTGCGTTGGCAGAATTGTGAAAATTGACTATTAACTTCATCATGTCTGTCTGTCTGTCTTCCCATCCTCCCGTCCGTCTGTCCGCCTGGAACAACTCGGCTCCCACTGGACGGATGTTCATGAAATTTGATATTATAGTATTTTTCGAAAATCTGTTGAGAAAATTGAAGTTTCTTAAGATCTGAGAAGACTAACAGGTACTTTACTTGAAGTCCAGTGTATATATTTTTGATCTTATCTCGCTCATTTCTTCTTATAATAAGAAATGTTTCGGACAAAAGTTGTCGAGAAAATCAAAACACACATTTTATGTGCAATGACTTTTTTTTTTTTGAAAATCGTGCCGTTTTGGAGATATTGTGGAAAAATATTGCAGTGCCGGACAGGCCACAAGTGACAATACTATGGGACGCATGCGCATTACTTTCTGGATACCTGAGGCTACAAATACACACACAGGTTGTGTAATACTCATTGCTTTTCCACTGCAATAATGGTTGCTCTAACGCACCTCGATGTTACGTTATACGTACATTGCCTGTCATGTTAATTAATATTCCCTTTTATATTGTTATATGCGCTTTAGAATAACACTAACTCATATTTTACTTCATATAGTATGATACACTAAATTTTTAAGGTCTTTCTCACACCAACCCCTTAATTTATTCACTACCCAGTTCTGTCAAGTAACTGTCCGTATTGTGTAATAGTTCTCTTGCGTAACACTAATTCTGTTGCAATGACGTCGGTATTTTCTTTTATACAAGACAGAGATGTGACTAATATGTCTATGAAAGTACTTTTCTCTCCAGTTTTCCCTGATACCTTTGAATGGTTTACTCGCTTTTCCTTCTCATATGAGTAGTACAAAGGTGAAGGTTAGTTCGGAGCATTGTGCAGTGATACTGGCAGGAAAACGGCGTGTGACTTTGACCACTTTTGTTTTGAATAGAGTTCACCCCCTTCAAGACTACTAGTGACCTGAACTATGTGAAAAGCCTCAGTTCCTACCGCGCAGTAAACATACTGCATTTCGGTTGTAAAAACCACTTAATATTATATAGGGAAATAATCGTATGTCCTGAGAACCAATGAAAACATGTAAATGCACTTTGTATGCAGAACGTGGGATTTATGAATGTTAAACTTTGTCCCTAGATTTTTTTTTTTACGCTGACGTTCTTTCGGCATAAACGGCTCGAATTCGAGTGTTTTATTAAGCTGTGTGATCCACTTTGGTGAAAGTTTTTTTGTTTTCATGCTCATAACAGCAGAAAATGTGGTTGACAGTGGTAACTGTTGCGTAGACTGTCAGTTGTTTTGGAGAATGTTTCTGCTAGGCTGTACAATGGAGCGTTTTTTTTTTTTGTGGTTTGACGTCACTGGCTAGAATTCGTCTGTCGTTTTCTGGTTTATGACACTGCGTACGTCGAAATACCAGGACTTCACGACGAAATTTCATATCATGTTTACTGTAGACTTGTTGGGACGCTAAGTCCTTAATCTGGAGGGATTTGTCAAAGGAGTTTTCAATTAAAGGTACTTGTGTGTGCTGCTCCGTCCCCTTTCGTGTTTGAATATTTAACAAGCAAAAGAGTTTCTGGAGTATATTTAGTAGCATTATAACGTACAGTACAAGTCTTTCAAAAAGTTCGTTTGTTGATCAGGTGGGTGGTTGGAAGGTTAGATGGATAGGTGGGTGGATGGATGTTTGTTTGCACGGATGGTTTGTATATTACTGGTAGCGTGGAGTCTGCTAGTGTAAATAGTGTGATTGAAACACCTAATAATATTTTATGATTACGCCTCTATATGTAGTGGGGACGAACAACTGTCGCTTAATAATCTTGTGACTTGTTGCACGGTGTGTTATAAGTTCCGACGTTTCGGGTAAAGTCGATGCCTTCATCTCTAAGGTGTCTGAATTAGTTTGATTAGCTCTGAAGTGATTGAGATGGGTAAGCCTAATTGGTCTGTATACTTATTTACTTACTCCATGGTGCAGAGTCCTTCTTGAGAAGCTAACTGGTTTGCAGCTAGTCAAGAAATTCCCTGCATTTCACGGAACCCGAAGGTTCATTACCGCACTCACAAGCGTTTGCCACCTGTCTCTATCCTGGGCCCGCCCAATCCAGTCCATATACCCACATCCCACCTCCTGGAGATCCGACCTAATATTATCCACCCATCTACGCCTAGGTCTCCCCAGTGGTCTCTTTCCCTCCGGTTTCCCCACCAAGACCCTATACACCCCCTCTCCTCACCCATACGCGCCACATGCCCAGCCCATCT
>Ga0136643_10012481_pt1 | contig 12660 bp, 7 predicted proteins | sample TergutLab28metaG_FD_96883 | JGI IMG/M metagenome (GOLD analysis project Ga0136643, IMG submission 96883) | Labiotermes labralis P1 segment gut microbial communities from Petit-Saut dam, French Guiana - Lab288 P1 (version 3) (version 3) | ecosystem: Host-associated > Arthropoda: Insects >...
CCAGAATATTTTTGTATTTGATGAGGAATGGGTTGGACGTCTGCTGGACTTTCCCACCATCGCGGTTGTGGAAAGAAAAGTGTGATGTTCCCGATCTTGAAATTTCATTGCCAACTCCATCATTAGCACGTTTATCTTGAGATTCGTTCAATCCAAGGCATGCGAATTCATTATCTTGGAATTTGTGTCTCTTATAGGGAAATGGTCGAGTTTTTACAAATGAGTTTACTAAAGCTTCCACTGTTGCAGCTCTTCTAAAAGCAGGCCCAAACAACTTGCACACTAAGAAAGGCGTAACAACACGACTAGGATTGCTGCCTAACAAAGTTTGTTTCTTGTGCATAATATGTTTTAGTGATTTCATGTAACCAACATCAAGTGGTTGCATTTTGTGCTTAGAATGTGGTGGGAGACTGATAATGGAAACAATGCGCTCTCTGGCTTTATCCATCACATTTAATGTGATGGTGTTTGAATAATTACCATCAACAATCAGCAAGACAGGATCATCTGCCGAAGGCTTAATGAAGTGAAAAAATGATCCAACAGTTTAGTAAATATATCCGTCTGAATCCAACCACTTGGATGGCAAGCCGCAATTCAGCCCGTCGGTGCTCCATCCATAAGCTCCTCTTTCATATTTTTCTCGGGAATACGATTAATGGTGGAACGTATGTTCCAGTGGCATTCAGACAGGCGACAACACTGCCGATGTTAGAGGCCACTTCTTTCTTGCCCCTCATGCTGACAACTTTACTGTGTCTGTGTTGCACAGCTGTAATCCCTCTTTCATCAACAGTGAATATTCTGCGGACTGGATGATTAACTTTTCTTAGTTCAGGTTCATATATGTCAAAAAAACCTTGCTGCGTTTTCTGATGTAAAGCCTTTCACCCGAGCTGCAGAAATGCCTTCAGGAGTTTTCATAGATATTACTGGATGCCTTTTTAAAAAGGATCGAAACCATCTCTTCCCAGTTTCTGATTTTTCTCCGTTAAGTGGATGTTTCAAACCATTTCTTATTGCCAACTGAAAAGCCATGCGTTTTATGTCCTGACGTCTCAGGCCATAGCATCTTTGGTCCATAATTATGCAGTACTCCAAAAGTTTATTCTCAAGCTCACTGGGTAGAACAGTTCTTCTTCCTAAATGCACATTTACTAGCTCCTCTGTAGAACGGGATGTATCCTTCACGTACCTCTCCGGGGTTCCTCTCGGCACAGAAAAGTACTTTGAAACTCTTAAATAACCGGTTTCTCCATTTCTTACAACGCTTACCGCAAAACACGTTGCCTCCTTATCCCAGTTCTTTCGTTTTGTGCTAGGCGACATCTAAACCAAATGTATAAGAGCGCTTTCTGAGAAAATGACACTGGTGAAGGAAACACTTTTTGAAGCAGAGCAATTTAAAACTCTTTACGACAGAGGTCCCCTAATATGAGATACTGGTAACTAAAAATGAGATATTGTCTCATATTAGGCGCCAGACACTGTCTCATATAAGGGACTCGCCATCTTGAGATGTAAATAATTATTCAGGGTTAGGACACCTTTTGAAAACACAAGTAACTATTGTATACTATATCTAAAAATATGAACGTAAATCTGTGCGAATAATTTAAAGCTCTGGATTTACCTTCAGGTGGAAAAACTAATGTACATGGGGCCCCGTAAAAAAAAAAAACTCGAGAACTCAAAAATATTGTACGCTCATCTGTGAACTCTCTCCTGCAACACACAGCTTTGTGATGCTCACTGATAAATTTTAAGGTCTGAATGAAGCAGGTCACGTAGTTACCACGACATTTCAGCACTTACTTTGGCCACAACTGGGGTGTCTCATATTAGGAAACTATCTCATAATCTGTTCCTTTACCCTACTTATTTAACTACAATCAAATCTTTGGGGAAGACTCAGGCCAGCTGTTCTGTACTTCCTTTAACTTTCATTGCTAACTTTTAGGGATAAATTCAACACTATGGAAGTGGCAAAGGTACCTCACATATCAAGTAACATGGGTGTGTGTGTGTACAATTTAAAAAAAAATTAATACATGTCTAGCTATTCAAATGAGTGTTTGTTTTCTGCGACAATTTACCCCAAGTTGGGATGGTTGTCAGATGTATCTAAAATGAACACAGTCGGTCGTTTCATCTGCTTCTGCAAGGTCATTTACATCTAGAAAGGACGCAGCACTCATAATCTTATATTAGAGGTTTACTGTCACAAAATATTAAAATTGTTTTAGTTTTTTCTTAGCATTATTTACTGAAAAGTGTATGACAAGCGTTCCGCACACCATACGTGACAACTAGTCCATGAAGACATTTCAGATACTAGCATACATTGTATACATTTGTAGTCAGGCTTTATTGCTGTAGATGAATAAGAACACACGTCACTTTTCCGACTCTCATATGATAAGACAAGTTCAATGAACGTGTAAAAAGTAAAGCCCATAGGAGAACCGAAGTGTGAAAGAACAGTTCCCTTTTTTAGCGGAAGAAAACTAAGAAAACGTGCGGTACTCATAACATTTAAAACTCAAAATTGTAGAATAACAACAGGGAACGTCATAGTTTGGTGCCAGTAACGACAACTACTGACATATAGTAACTGAAGTCTGAACAATGTGACATCCACTCCAAATAACAACCAACCCCTATCCGCCCTAAATATAATGGGCCTTGAAGGACACTGAAGTTATAATTAATATGAACAATATGTAAAGTATGAAGAAAGGCAACTATCTTTATACTAATCTGACAAAATAACAATATGTAATGCGGAAACTTTTTTTTTTGAAAATGTCACCGTAATGTCGACTAAAATCACACATTTTGTTGTTGTCTTTTATTCCTATTCTTCACCACCTGCCAACACACGTACCTGACAAAGAAACAGCAAGCTTGGGCCTTTCCCAATACGGATCTTAAAATCAGTCCTCGGCGTTCAACGGCTACGTACAAGTAACAATTACTTCGTTTCGTAATGTGCTTACGGACTTTGGTCCCCGAAAACGTCGCCCTCCTGACCTCAGCAAGAGTTCTAAGCTCGGAACAGAAATTCAGTGAATTAACACGCGTGAACTTAATGCAAGAATCATCCCTTAAGTTTATTTATAACCGCCTGACGCCGGAGACGGAGCATGTCAGAAGAGAAAGTTGAGAGGATAGTGAGAACCCGAAGTCGCGGCACACATTCAGAAAAGACATTCCGTTCCTTCTGGAAGAGAAACGAAGACTGAATGAGTCCACCTGGTGGAAGGATGCACAAACACGAAGTAGCTCAATCTGCAGGGTGGCTTTCTGTGTAAATTACAGCACAGCGTCGACTATCCGAACGTCAATAATCCAAACCGTCAATTATCCGATCCACCGACGTAAAAAAAGTTACTATGTACTTTCCAATTACTGGTTACTATACTGAAATATAACTAAGCCGGTTAAAGCATTACCGGAGTTCATAATCGAATGTCGGCTTTCGTAAGTTCAAAATAAATTTAGTATGCATCATTATTTCAATATTTGCTGGTTATCATTTACAAACCATATTCTACATCAATTACAGTACTTCATGATAATATTCTCATTAAGTCTGATTGTCCCAGCAACTAGATTAACCGACTACCTCGGTCCTAATTAGTTCGGATAATCGACGCTCTACTGTATCCAGAAACTGTTACACCGTACTGCTTCCCTTCGCATTCACTTTCTGCGTGCAGAAACAAGCCAGACTCCTGGGACGAGGTACATTACACCGACTTCAGGAATACGCAGAAAATGTATGACTCTCGGGTGCTTCACGACAGCACGAACAACTGCTGAAAGTGACGACGGTGAGAAATGGGACCTGGGCTGTTCTGTGCTTATACAACAGCGACAAGAAGTTCGACTGGGTTCTTTACTGTATTAGGATTGACTTTTTAATATCAACATTTGGAGGCCTGTATGAGAACCATGCAGTGCAAAGTAGAATTTCGGTAACATTCTTCAAATCTACAGAGCATGACTCAAGCATTCACTTCCACACACATAAAACAAAGCAAAACCAGCATATCCACAGTAAATAAATTCAGACTCTCCTTCAGCAGAATCAAAAAACGTTCTATCATTGGTGCACCCAGGACAGAAGGGGAGGCAGCTGGGCTGCAGCTCTCCGCCCCAAATGCGAAATTTAAAAAAAACACACATTTTGTAGATACGATTATATCAACGGGTTTGTGTGATATGCATTTCAACTTAAAACAGCCACTAATATCGGCTGACGACCAGTACAATGCAATACTGAAAAATGCAATAACAACTTACGAATATAACATTTTTTTCTTTTTCAGTTACTATTAATTTTTCCTGTAACCTTACTAGATGTCAGCTCGGTGATTTTGACACGATTTTCATAACAGATTTTTAAAAATCAGACATATATATATATATTCTCAGGGTCATCCCCTCTCTCCCAAAGAGACACTCTGGGTACGCCTATGAGTTCAATCACTCTTTGCCTTTGACGGAAGTAATGGCCGCTTATTTTGAAAATCATACGAAACCCTGCAAGAAAAATGCAGAGTGCATAGATGTTAGAGGATGCGGGTCATGCAGTAACTACTGTTTTAAAACACAAACATGGTGAACAACTTGTATCAGTCACAGGCGATAACTCAGAAATGCCAGATCATAAACATCTCTGCCTAAAACGACCTTTCGTATAAGGCTACCCCCTCCAAACCCGAAAAAACTGGGTTTACTTCTCTCGGTGTAGTAACATCATTCTATATACTGGTTTCCCTTCACTTGGTGACCTTTACAGAAATATGCCAGGCGGAGTAGCGGGGACCAGAACACGGACAAAGCACATTAGCATCCTCGACATTTAACTTCTACTATTCCCTCCTCCCGTTCAAGTTGACCGTTCATGCATCCTCAACAGACGGGCAGAATCTGTTCCATCACTTTGTGTGCAAAACATTTATGTATCATTTCTATTAGCGGTTTCGAAATTAATGCTTCCTTACGCAGATCCACTTCGATCCGGGTGCTTCCAACAGCTACGCGTTCGGTGGCAGATAGAAACGTGAGGGAGTCCATGTACCATTCGAAGGAAAAGGGTGCGGGGGAGAAAAGAGAAAGGACCGCTATGGCGAATACAAAAGATTCGACAAGGGCAATATGTGTAATGCAGCATATAGGCATCAATTACTAACTCAGGTCTTTGGAAAAATGCAATGGAACGATAAAAATTAAATGTTAGGAAGCAAAAAATAAGAAACTCTTTCACAACACGAGACGAGGTTCTCACGGCTGTGGTCCAAAACACGACTTCTGGGATGTGATGTGTCGGTGGGCGAGTGGTTCCCGACGTTTCGAAGGCACCAATCGAAACTTCGGGAACTACCCACCTAAAGACACAGCATTAGATCCCGTAAGACCGGAGTCCAAAAACATTTGCAAGTTAAGAAGCATGCATAACCCAACAATGACGCGCTGACGCACATCTATTTGATTCAGAAACCGCAACAATTACAAGAAAAGCGTACAGAGCGCAAAATGCGTTGTTCATTTCTCTGTACACTCTTCTGCGAAACATATTTCAATGCGACATATATTTATCGCGTCTGCTACACACATACGCCGGAACGTGTGTAGGCCTGCCAGTAAAGTGTGCGATATTCTTGCCCGACTGTAACCAAAAATGAAACGTCGCACTACATTACACTAAAACTCCGCAGTACCAAATTTCATGTTAACTCGTTCCGCGGTTCCAGAGTTGCCACATCAAAGACAGACGTTACAACGCCAGCACCATTTTTTAACCTCACCTTTGCAACCCACAACAAATGTGGGTGGCGGTGTTTTCCTCGTTTGACGAGCTAGTTATTTCTTGGAATCTGAGGGACAAAAAGGAATACAGTAATAAACTCAGTAAGCAAAGAAGACAAGAAATACATACGGCAAGCAAAAACGTAACAAAACATAAAAGTATTTGTTTCCCTGTTTCTTTCACAAACGTCTTACGTCTTGAGTTGCCAGGAGAGAAATGGAAAAATACAGAATGCCAGGAGCAAACGAAGGGAAAGAAAAGAAGGGGGGGTTGTGCTTCCTTACTTGAAGAAGAAACTGAACTATAAAAATTAATGGCAAGGTGTGGATCAATCAGGTTGGCTACATCAGTTGAGTGTGTACGAAAACAAAGGGACACATAAGTCAGAAATTCTCATGAAGAATTACTGGAATTCACATGCCGAAATGCAGCGCCTTCATGCAAGAGCAGCGTTAGTCATTATCGCATGTAGGCATTTATATAGCTACGTGTATGTATGTATGTATGTACGTATGTATTTATGTATGTACGTACGTATGTATGTACGGTACATATGAGTACGTTTCGCAGGATTCTGACAATAAACGGCATCAAAAATTTGTTCCTTGTACTACAGGCGTAATGACAGCACGCAATTTTTTTTAATAGTGTTGCCAAGAACAAAGGGCAGTGCCATGGCTCAGGCGGTTAGTCGCCGGCCTCTCGCCGCAGAGGCCCGGGATCGATCGCAGGCCACTCCATGCGAAGACTGTGGTGGACAAAGCGGCACTGAGACAGGCTTTCCTCCGCGAACTTCGGTTGTCCCCTGTGAATATTATCCCACCAATGCTCCACACTGGTCTTCATCAGCAAGTTGCTCTTATCGGAAGGACAAAGGGGCGAAGCCTGGGAACCTTCCCAAAAAGCAATGCTCTTTAGGAAATCGGAGAGATGGACACCAAAGTAGTTTCATTTCTCTTTCTTTATTCTTCAACGGATGAAGACCGTGCGTTCTAATTTCGCAGAATCTGATGCCGAACAACCAGTTCTGCTGAAAATGCGTTACGAGATCATCGAAGCATAAGGAACCAAGCCGTATGGACATCTCCTACTTCCTAAACGGTGCGAATGATTTCAGATACAAATTCAAACTGTATGACAAGCTAAGAACAACTCAGCTAGTCAAGAAATTCCACGTGTTCATAACTGGCCCCTAGCGGGTACCAGACAAACCTATTAAACATCACACCACATTTCTTTAGTTTTTCTATTATTATTATTATTATTATCATCATCATCATCATCATCCCATCTACGTTTATCTATTACCTTGTGGTCTCTTCGTTTATGATTTTCCGACTAATATTATGTACCATTTTCGAACTCTTCCAGTGCTGGATACTCTGACCATCATCATCCTTTCAGTGATCATTATACTAAAGCCATAAAATTAGCAAACAATGAATTCGAAAGTACCGCGTAAATTACAAGTATGTGCTATGCCTCCATTCATGCTAACCTTTCTGGAATTCTTCAGGGATAAAAATTCAGATCGCCTCCGCTGGCATAACCGGGGATAGTCAAGACAACAGAAAAATCTTTCCCGCGACTTTGTCAGGTAATGGGAAAACATGTCTTCAAATAAATCCAGTTACAAATCCGTGTTAACAGACGTAATACTGTCAGCTCAGTTACACTGCGACTTTGGTGCAAAGAAAAGTGTTAAAACGGCAATGCACTAATAGAGTCACACGCAGACTAGTAACAACTCGAAGCAGTCGACAACTTTTCGTGGTTGAGATTCGAAGCGGTAACGGCGCTAAAAACCGACGTCGCGGTAGTCTGGGATATGATGCCGTGTAGAAGAGCACTTCATGACGTTGTCAGTGACTCAGAATGTGGACTCTAGCGCCAAATGAACTCTTATAAGACACGTGAATCACAATGTTTTCTCCCAAATATCTATACCGGCTCCGATGCCCAACCAACCTATTAAATGCGCACCGGTGGCTATTCACCCATGGCAGAGCGGTCGGGGCATGATACTGACAACTCACCCCACCCAATGCCGACTTTAAGAAGGAGTGGAGATATATCCCTATCCATCTCCTTTCAAACAATTATGCCTTTATATCACACTGCCGAAGATATATACCGCAAGCTTTAACACCAACAGCTCTGCAGAAGGAGCGCGTGGTGTAATTATATATTTCGTCCGATTCTCAAGAGAAAACAGTGTTTATGTTTCCACGCCGAAATGAACGGCTGGTCTTCGAAATGTTTTCTGTGAGGTAAGCACTGAAATATTGCACATTACTGGGAACGACATCCTGTTTCAAAGTGCGGGCGACTTTAAAGATAAGCCTGTAAACTGATGATTGAAATTTTCAGGGTTTCTATACCGTGTCGACTGAATGAAGTTACCGACGAAGAACAGTCTCCGAGATTCCAATTTAAACCACTTTCATTGAATTACTGTCCCTGAAGATGGAGGCAATACGTTCCACCGAGGCGCAGGTAGCTACCTGCTAGCCTACATGGGGTAGTATCCCGGTATACTTGAATCACCACCAGCACGGCTGTCAGAAACCCACTTCTCAAAGTCTGCTAACTGTGCAACAGCCGACACTTTTGTTATAGGTGTTACAATTTCTGAACCACAGTCAACTCTAAATAACACCAAAACACTTCATTTTCACCAACAAAATACACGAAACCGTGAAAGACGTAACAGAAAGAGTGCCATAGGGGAATGACGCTGACTAGTGAAACTATCATCAGGTGAAAATCCTTGTTATTTCGCAAAACAATAGCCACCTGTCAACATACCAGAATTCCAAAACATTGCCGTTCCCTCCCTCAAAAGTATATGCAGCCTATACACGCGCCAAATCGTAATAAAAATTAACTTGTACGGTAAAAAGGGGCACCCAGGAAATACTACCGTACATACAAAAAAAAACAGGATATATATGAGAAAAAGAAAGACGCAAATATGCGCAGCAAAACAGAAACCTACGCTGCGAAGTAAAAAATAAGATATAAAGAAAAACCTTTGGCAACCTGAAACCTGGGGAACGCGTTTCCTCCGATAAACAAATTAAAATGGGACAGATGTACAAAATTTACTGTGCTGCTGCTGCTACTTATTTTTTCTCTGGTTTTCTTATTAGCTTATTTCTTACAGCATAAAAAAAATATTTATACTTCCTTAAAGTCATGTGGTATACAATGAAAAAAGGAAAACAAGGGACTGCGAGGGCGGGCGGAAGGGGGTTGCAGAAGTTTGGGACCATGTGCACAAACACACATATGTTCCACTTACGTCTGTCTGTTATTTGCTCAATTTGCTAGCCTTCAAGGTGAACCAGATTGTGATGTGGTTCGCAGGTGCTCCTCTGTGTCCAGGGCTGTACAATTTACTCTCAAACAACACAACAGCTACAAACAATCAGCACCATTTTGGTCGGCAATTCTAAAAGGAGATACGTGGGGCTTCGCAGGGAAGACGTTAGTTTTAGCTCATACACTATGAAATAAAGTCAACGGGTTTTAAACAGCGGCTTGATAACTTTCTTTTGCACAAATTTTCCATCGTAGCCACAGAAGAGCAAACTTTCGTTTAAATTGAATCGGTTTCTGTATCCTGTCACTTTATGCATCGTGACAACACGTGATGTCGCAGGAAACCTCAGGATATGTGACGATTCACTGTAAGAGCAAAATATACGGCGAATGAAAATAGCTCCCAGAAGTTCGCTTAATTGCAAACAGAAATTTGACAAATTTAATAACCACATCACTTCTAAACGCAGGTCAACACCGCACGTTTGAATCCATCTCAGGGCTTCAATTTATGCCCCCGTAATTTAATTTACACTGTGTTGGCAGACTGAAGATCAGAAATGCGTAAAAAATTTTTGTCAGTAAATCTAAAACAAGTCACAACACTGACGCGTAAAAAATGCGGATTGGATTAAACCGGGCCTAGGCGTAACTTGTGGGTGATGGGAGGTAAATGTCGTTCCATTATTTTTGTACCTAATAAAAACCTATCGGTTCCATCTTGACCCTTGAAGATGGGGCCAACAGGTTATCCCAAACTGCCAGTAACTAATATCAGTCTACCCTGCGTAACGTCCCAGATAAGTGAAGATATTAATCGCTATTTACTGCAACAATCATACCCACAAAAACACAAGACGTGGACATGAAAAAAATTTCAATGTTCAACTTCGCGGTACCAGTGGGCTTTAAAGGGGTGAAACACCTCTTAATTCCGTTACAAATGACAAGGTTCGATGCAGGTCAAATATGTATATGTACATGTAACCACGTATGATGTGTTAGCATATTCAGCGATGAACACTTTCTCCCCTTACTCAAATCCTTCAATAAATTACATTACAACAGAGTCCCTGTAACTTCAACACCGACATGTACGAACCCGTCGTTACGATGTCTGCTACATGTTGCAACTAAGTCGTACACATTCATTAACATTCGCAATCAGAAATAACAAGAGAAACTGTTTGCTATTAGGAAAGAAATGATAAGGCAGTGAACAAAACACACCGATGTAAAAAAAGAACTGACACCACCTAACTTATTTAAATGCTTCAGAACACAGTCTCCTTTAGAACCGACTAACAGCACTTCATCGGGCCTCTATGTACGAAGAGGTCAGAATCGGACGCCCAAAGTATGCGTTTCATATGTCAGCGCACTACACGTATAGTACCGGACGCATTGTGATTAATTCGCAGCCAGATACGGGTTAAGGCAGGCTGTGAGCTTCTGCATACAAGTTAAAGGATGAACAGTCTTCAAGCAAATTCAATTTGTTGAAGGATACAAGTTAAGAGTGACTTGATATACAGCTCTTACTTCGTTACAACTGAACAGCTACTATGTAATAATTGTTATGTTTCTTTGGTTCATCAGGTGGGCGCATGTGAACTGTAAAGTCCTCTGCACCACGAGCTCTGGGATCATAAGCTCGATTCGCACTCGAATAATCGATATATGTCAATTATTTCTCATTCTGAACGGTTGTGTGTACTACAGGCGCTGTGAGGACGTACAAAATAAAAACATAAGACCGTAACACAAGTAGCCCCGAGTCTCGCGGTATTCTAGCGCAATAGAGACAACATTGCTAGTGTCCACAACGAACACAGAGATCATTCCCCGTGATTTTTGACAGTGGCGAATGGTGAATAAATACGCAACTACAAAAGGTAAACCAGATAACCAGAATGATGTCACGGGAATTCCGTACGAACACGTAAAAATAGACTTTAGCCCACGCAAATCTGTCCTGACACAACTGCATAATGTTAATTAAAATGTCATATTAAACCATGCGCATATACCACACACAGTTGCTAAAACTTTTAGTAGATTTAAAGGTTGCTTCTTTTTAATGACATTCTCTAACAAAAGCTATCCTTGCGTACGCTATGAAGGCATATGAAGTTGTCAGCTTCACGGCCCGGACGCTTTACCCCCGCAGAAAGAGTCCCGGTACTCACTGAACAGGAGGCTGAATGGACCTCAGAGCCAGTCTGTGCGTTCTGGAGTCTTTCCCTTAAGAGAAATCGAACCACTATTACTCGGCCATGCAGCCAATAGCTTAGTCCTTAATACCGCCTGAGCTCTCCCCTCCCGCCTTTCATAAATAGCTAATATATTCTGTTTAACTTCGTTCTAAGCAATGACCTACTGAGTGATTTTAGATTCATGTCCGTTCCGATGTACACCACAACTTGCGGTTCCTGCAAGGTCTTACGCTAAATCGGCACATGACTGGCCATACTAGACACGTGTGTGTGTGTGTGTTTGTTTGTGTGTGTGTGTGTGTGTGTGCGTGCGCGCATTTGCTGGTCTGGATAATAAAATGTACAAGATGTTAGGGCACACGCGTCAAAATAATTCTCTTTAACTCTCTGCTCTCACACAATCCGAAACTGTAATTTTGATTAATTTCAAACATTAGTCCCACTAAAAACTATGAACCCTGCAAGATCAAACGGACACTGCTGTCTGTCACTGCTGGCCTATACTGAACCGAATATTCGTGAGTTGATTCATTGCATTATCGAAGCAGGAGTTTCCACCTGGCATCGGGATGGCCAAAACACTTACCCTTGCTGGAAACGGAAAAACAAAGGAATAGTTAATAAATGTTACATGTAAACTTTGTGAGACAGGCTTATCGCCAGACAGTGGCAAACGGAACTCTATGATTCGGGGGAAAGGATGGGGGAGTCTAATACAACCAGGGAACGTGTCAAACTTCGCTAGATGCCGGCACGCGCCCTCATGTCAGCACCCCCACTTCCGCTCTACACAATTTCCTTTCGCTTCGTTACATTTAATTCCTAATAAGTGAAACAAATCTCGATTAGTTACGATATTTCGACAGTCCAAAAAAATTATTTTAACATTATTCATTCCTTACATTGTAACTAAATTTATCATTTATAACACCAACATAGGCACATCTAACATACATGTTTCGGAGGAATTCTGCCATTTTTAGGCAGTCTATACACCAATGTTTAAAACTCTCTAGACTATAATACATCGCAATAATGGTACACTCTGTTCAACAAAAGTCAAGCGGCCTGATATTTCGTACGTCCCGCTAAGACAGGAACGTGACGTACAGTGTACGATTGTAAGTAAAACATAATAATACTGTGTGTACTTAAGTGACAGAAAGATATAACTTATATTAAACTATGGCCCACAACAGAACAAAAAAAAAAGTCGTTCACTCTTACAAAATAGTTGACATTACATGAAAGCTCCCGTACAACTTAACAGGTTGGCTGTGGATATTTTAGTCGAATCTA
>Ga0136643_10012482_pt1 | contig 12660 bp, 11 predicted proteins | sample TergutLab28metaG_FD_96883 | JGI IMG/M metagenome (GOLD analysis project Ga0136643, IMG submission 96883) | Labiotermes labralis P1 segment gut microbial communities from Petit-Saut dam, French Guiana - Lab288 P1 (version 3) (version 3) | ecosystem: Host-associated > Arthropoda: Insects >...
AAAAAATTTAAAAAAAAGTGAAATACAAAACAAGTGTTATTTCACTACAAAAACCCACAAGGATACCCCCCCCCCCCCAAAAAAAAAGAATATATATATATATATATATACACACACACACACATACAATATTCATCAATGAATACATAATATAAGCAATATTAGCTTACATCTCATTTGAACATTCACAATTTCAGAGCAAGGTCTTCACATACAAAACATACAATAATAATAACACATTTCAAGGTAAAGGCATACATATTACGTAAGTTAAACGTCCAAACGTCAACTTTACCATGCTGGCGTGATGTATACACAATACCATCAGTTCATCGGTATATCATGTAGCCGATGATTCGACTCTAATTTTTATATGAGGAGGGTGCTGATAAGTCCTTAGCCCGACCTAATTCCCGATGTCATGGGACAGAATCAATAGTGTCGTTGAAAAGAGAGGTCTGTTCATGTGCTGAATTGCAAGTCTTTTCTTGTTACAGAGACTGAAAGGAAGCATGTCAGGTGATGCACGCAATTTCAACAACATGGAAACACGAGCTGTCATCAAGTTTTTTTTCCTGCAAGGCAAGGCACCGAAGGAAATTCATGCCATTCTGATAGAAACATTAGGGGAACATGCACCATCATATGCCACTGTCAAGAACTGGGTGGCCCGGTTTAAACATGTTGATTTCTCCACCTGTGATGTGCCTCGTCCTGGACGACACAAAACAGTGACCACCCCAGAGATTATTGACCAATTTCACGAGCTAATCTTGGAAGACTGCCGGATTTCAGCTAAATCAATAGCTCAGCAACCGGGCATCTCACATGAGTTGGTTGGGTCCATCATTCATGAAGATTTGGACATGGGGAGGCTCTCCGAGAAGTGGGCCCCGAAATGCCTGAATGTGGATCAAAAATGTCAATGGTGCCAGTCATCTGAGCAACTTCTGGAATTTTTTCAGCGTGATCCAAATGATTTCCTGTCACGATTGGTGACCATGGATGAAACATGGCTATATCACTATGACCCAGAGACAAAGCAACAATCAATGGAGTGGCGGCATAGCGGCTCACCCCGCCCCAAAAAATTCAAGTGCAAAAATCCGCTGGAAAAGTTCTCGCCTCAATTTTTTAAGATCAAGATGGCATCCTCCGCATTGATTACCTTCCAAAGGACCAAACTATCAACACTGAGTGTTACTCATCTCTGCTGGTGTAATTAAAGGATATTTTGAATGAAAAACGCAGCGGGAAGGTCACCAAGGGGGTCTTGTTCTTGCACAACAATGCCCCAGCTCACCGGGCATTTGCAACCCACAAGAAACTGGCCTACCTGGGCTTCCAATGTCTTGATCACCCATCCTATTCTCTGAATCTGGCCCCGTTCGACTACCACCTGTTCCTTGGACTGAAAAAGCAATTGAAAGGTCGCCATTTTTCGTCTGATGTAGAGGTCATTGCTGCTGTGGAGACCTGGTTGGATGAACAACCTTCTGAATTTTTTTTTGAGTAGCTTGCAAAAGTTAGTACAATGGGCTAAGACATGTATTGAGCTTCGTGGGGAGTATGTTGAATAAATCCCGAGTTTGGTCACTGTAGCTTGTTTCCTTTCTGGTCGGGCTAAGGACTTACTAGCACTCCCTCATATGTGTATATGAATATATATATATATATATATATAAGTTCTATTTTAATAATTTTATCTTGTAATTTAATATTTTAATTTCACCATTGCGCATGTTAGAAAGACTTATGATTTTACAACCGCCAGCTCATTAAAAACCAGTTTTTCCAAATTTATACAATTTTTTGTTGTAATAATTACTGTAATCTCGTAGGATCCCACATAGTGAATACACTTCTATTGCATTTTACCAGACTTTACGACACTGTATTGATGGCCCGATGACGGTCGTAAACAATTTGTTTTTAATGTTCCACAAACACAATTGGAAGGACTCCTTTCAATTAATATAAAAAAAGTTTTCACTTCAATATATTGCAAAAATGGCATAGGATGCTAATGCTTTTGGTGATAACCATGATAGTAAAAGGGTAGAACAGTCCTAATTGTAAATGCAACTGAACACAATTTAACATGTAAGATTTCTCCAGAGTTCAAATTTTGACTGCCACATAAATGGTAAAAGAGTGAAAGCCCCATTCAACAAATCTATGGACAAACTGCATTTCTTCTATTTAACCACAGTGTTCATTAAATAGGGGTGCACGCACACACGCACGCACAAACGCGTGTACATACGCACGCACGCGGGCACAAACACCCGCGCACGCGCGCACGCACACACGCACACACACACACACACATACATACATACATACATTCCATGGATCCATTAGTGTGTCACAAAGACAAAAGGATGTGCAACATACCATAAATACACAAATATACACAATTCTTAAAAGTGTAAAATACTACAAACAATTTATAAAGCAGTATTATTGATCATCTTTACACATAAAATATTTATCTACAGAGTAAAAGGAGTGTGTATTTAAGTATTTTCATACTGCTACTTTAAATTTTGCCTTTTCATTCTTAAGGATGGTCAGAATACTCGGTCAAATGTTAAAATTTTGATACCAGCAAAGAATGCACTTTTTAAAAAAAAAAAAAAAATAAGTAAATAAGCAATAATATCAAATGCATTTCTAAAACATTTCATGATACATACAATAAACACAATGACTGTGCAGTAATTATTTCCCATAGATCAAAAATTGTGAAATCTGTATGCTCATTCCACCCACTATCATAACAACTAGGGACTGGAGTTCCAGAATGATTACAATTTCTTTCATTACATACACATTTACTAAACTGAAATGAACTAAAAACATAAAAATAATGTTGTTTTTATTTGTCTTCATACAGTAAAGTTCACACTATAACCTGCCATGAAGGCCCGAAGGGACAGTAGAGGTATAACTCACTCTTTCTTTCACCTCTGTGCTAGAAGGGGGTGGGAGGATAACACCATGCCCCAGATGCTTTAACCCTGGGAAAGAGACCTGGTACCCATCGTACAGGAGGCTTGATAGGCCCCAGGGCTAGTCTGAATGGGTGGAGAAAATCTCGCCTCTACCAGAATTCGACCACTTGGCCTTCCAGCCCACGGACAGTCACTATACCGACTGCACTATCCAGGCCCATTAGTGTCATATGGTGCCTGAAAAAATTTTCCTATTTACCGGAATTCGCTAAAACAGGAACACTAAACTGGGGATTCATAGTGTACCATGTCAAAAATCCACCAAAGCTGAGGTACATCAATTGTGTCCAGTATGGGTCACCATTAGAAGTTCTGTGATTTGAGGATCTCATAGCAATGCTGATAAATATACAAGTCTACTGGGTTATGATGTCATGTCCACAGTTATCAACATTGTAGACAAGCTTGCAGTTTTCATCTTCATAATAGTCCATGGTGTCATGTCACAGGAAAATTGTATTGTCATCAACGAATTTCATGAATTAATAAGAAAATCTGTTCACTGTAGGTGCAACTTAAAAAAAATATCTATATATACACACACACAAACACACATACAATTCTATGGGTTTCTGATGATGGAGTAAAACAGCTGACTTCTTTGCCTTTACAGACTTTTCCATCGTATGTATTAAAACTTAACACACTACTACATTTCGGGGACTAATTTGATACTAAACCATTTTCAATTACAATTATAATTATTATTTAGTATCATTTGTTTCAGAAGAAGCAAGTCTAAAGACAGGGACTGATCCTGTCCCCAAAACATACTACAGTGCTAAATTTTAACACATACAAAAGATAAAATACCATAAAGCAAATAAATTCAAAACCAAAATATGTTTGTGCATCCCTGGCATGAACAAAACTTACTGTGAGCTCATTGATTGCAACAGCAGCTACTGGGGCTGCATGTCCTTGAAACTGTCGCACAAAAATGCGTCGAGAGAGATCCCAGATGATGGCTGTTGCATCACGAGATCCTGACACTATCACATTATAAGCAGGGCTCACTGCAAGGCAAGTCACTGCATCTGTGTGGCCATATAGGCTTTGTTTGATGCTTAATTGCTTGCGAGCATATTCCCATACAGTCACAACCTGCAGGAATATAAAACACAATAATACACACATCACATTTTTATTTCTTCTGCTACAACTATTCTGTTCATAATCTTCTACACTCCCCACTCCCATTACAAATCTAACATTAAAATATTGTAACTGTTGGGTTAGGTTCCACATTCTTGACATAAGGTTATACATTGGTCGTCGCGCAGATTTATGATTCCTCCAGGGCTTCACTATAACTGGGCGGGAATTGGTCGTGTTGAAGGCTAGTTTGACTTTCTAACAGCAGGGTCGTAAATAACACTCAGGGTTTTCTGGAGTGAAGGAAGCGTGTCCAACTGACATTTTGTAAGGAACCTTTTGTAGTCTTACGACAGGATGGATGACAAGACACTTCACTTTTGTTCTGTTTTAGTATGGTCCGAACACAACTGACTGCTAGAAGACTTATTTTTATCATCTTTTCAAGCGTAGGTGTAAGAAAATCACTAGAGAAGGTTAAGTCAGTGAGGGACAAGAATTCAACGCTAGCAGTAGCACCCAAGGGAGGTAAATGTTGTGTGATTGTCTTGTAACTAAAAACAACCACCATGGTTACTTCAGATTGCTGGCTGCTAAAAGTTGGTGTTAAATTTGAAATAAGTGGTAAATAAAATAAATGATCTACTATCAGTTGCTAGTGCTGACACTGTGAAGTCTGTCTGATACAGCCTACACGTAAATATTCCCTGAGATAGAACATACAAACCGGCGCGAGCTAGTTAGGTTTTTGTATGGGTAGGAAAGGATGGTTGCAATATCCTTATAGAATGATAATTTACTTCTTATTTTATAAGTATGTCACACTCCATCCCTCAACCTAAGAGAAAAACAAAGAGTGATAATGTTTGAAGAAAAAAGTTGTGTGAAGATATCCACACATCAAGGAGACAAAGCAACAGTCAAATGGAAAAAATTACATAATGAGGCACTTTATAATTTGTACTTGTCAGATAACATTACTGAGACTGAATCAAGAATTATGAAATGGGCAGGCCACATAACACACAGAGGGATACAAGAAATGTGTAAAAAGTTTTGTCCAAAAACCTTGTGGGTAAAGGCCATTTTGATAGACCTAAGTACAGATAGGAGAAAATACTAAATGGGATTTAGAGAAACAGGTAGTGGAGGTGTGGATTGGATCCAGCTGCCTCAGAACCGGATTTGTTTGCAGACATTTGTTGATACAGTAATGACCCCCTATGTTCCTCCAAATTAGTACAATTCCTGAGCAGCTGAGCAACTGTCAACTCTACACTCCAGAGAGCATGGTCTGTTGTTAGTAACGGCAATAATGTGCAGGTGAAAAAGATACCCTCTTCACACTGGGAAGTCAGTACCCCACACCTGTACATCACTGGCAGGTGTACTTTTCATACAACAGAAGGTGAACATGCCCAGTGTAAGACACAAAGTGTCACAGAACAGGCCTCTAGAAACATAAAACTGAAATATGAATTGTGTCCCAATGTATAAGAATATGGAAGCAATATGGAAGAAATAAAGAGGAAGAGAGCTAGGATCATTAACACATATGGAATATGGGAAAGGGAAATGTGTGAAAACGGAAAAGTCTCATGAAGAGGTATGAAAATTGGATGTGGGGGATGACAAACTTCATGCAAGAGCTGAGCCATATAACATCGATATCGAGCCTTACCGAGCTTGTCCCAGCTGTCACAATGAGTTTTGATGAAGGACACACACATGCTACAATTTCACCATTACTCTGCATCATGGCCTCGCAGACAAATACGGCTTTATCACTGTCATAGTTGCCAACTCGCAGACTGTGGTCAGCAAATCCCCATGCCACATACTTATTGTATGATGAAGGAACCAGGACTTTGTTCTGCTCCACAGCAAGTACATTCTTGTCTGAGTGCAGAATTTGACCGACCGGTCCCTTCAACTCTGCAAGTGAAAGAATCCAAACAATGTTGGAACAGCAGCACAGCTATGTAAACCTAAAGGAAAGAGGTAACATAACAGATCTATACACAGAAAGGATTATGTGAAAACTGATTTCAAAAGAAAGAGACTGAACAGGTTTGGTATGAATTCAACTAGTTGAAGATAGGGACCTGCAGCACAATCTTATAAACATGAAAATGAAACTTCACTCTCTGTACAATGCAGGAAATTTGACTAGCTGATAAACTCTATTAGGTTCTTAAGAAAGATTGTTTCATGGAGTAGTCATCATAACAAAGAGAGTATGCACATTTCTGACCTAGGAGTGTTATACTTTGAATTCGGGCTCATATGTAAGCCCCATATTAAATCAAATATTAGAGAGATCACAGAAGTATGGATATGCGTCACTTAATGACAGGGATAAGTTCTGAGAAATGCGTTGTTATGTGATTTCACCATTATGCGAATGTCATAGCGTGAATTTACACAAACCTAGATAGTATAGCCTACTACACACCTAGGCTACAAGGTATAGCCTATTGCTCCCAGGCTACAAACCTGTACAGCATGTTACTGTACTGAATACTGTAGGCAACTGTAACACAGTGGTAAATGTTATAATATTATATTATAATATTATAATCTTATGGGACCACCAATGTATATGCGGACCATCAACTCAAACGTTATGTGGCGCATACCTATATAAGATAAATATTTATGATCACATTCTTTTACATTTCATACAATACACTTATCATTAGGGACTGCGGTGGCACAGTGGTTAAGGTGGCGTGCTACAAATCAGAAGGTCACTGGTTCGATTCCAGATGGTGTCATTGGAATTTTTCATTGACATAATCCTTCTGATCACACTATGGCCCCGGGGTCAACTCAGCCTCTAACAGAAATGAGTACCAGGAGCATTTCCTTGGGGTAAAGGCGGCTGGTGCATAAGGCTGACAACCTTACCACCACCCTGTGCCTCTGTCTGTAATCTTGGAACCTTAACTTCCTGGAATCCTCTGGGCCACTCCAGGCCTGTAACGGGACTGCTTTACCCTTTACACTTATCATTCAAGAGGACACATAAAGCAGGCTAACTGAGCTGTAGTAAGACTTTGATTCAGGAGACATCCTATACTGCATCTCGGGAGGACAAGAGGCAATTCTGTCAGTTTGATTTTATGGCATGTGTTGCAAAATTGTGAAAAGCAACTATCAGCTTCAACATGTCTGTCTATCCATCCATCCATCCATCTGTCCATCAGTCTGCATGGAACAACTCAGCTTCCACTGGACAGATTTTCAAGAAATTTAATATTTGACGATTTTTCGAATATCTGTTGAGAAAATTCAAGTTTTATTAAAATAGAACAAGAATCACATGCAATTTACATAAAAGCCTGTGTAAATTTACAATATTTTCTTGCTGAATTCCTCTTAGAATGAGAAATGTTTCAGACAAAATTTGTAGTGAAAATCAATTCCAAAATTGTGGTGTTTAAAACATAATATGGAAAACTATGGTAGAGCCAGACAGGCCACAGATAACAATATAAAACAGTACAGAAAGGGTTTGATTTGCATTCCAGACAATTAAGGCAAGAATACAGACAGATGCTCATAATACTGAATACTTTTGTCACAGGCACATTTGTGTGCTGAACCAATCATTAGGTGCCTTTGCATAATCGCAAAAAAGTGTCTGCTAGCTTCATCATGTCCATCTGTCTGCGTGAATCAGCGTGGTTCCTGCTGGAAAAATTTCTATGAAATCTGGTATTGGTCACTATTACAAAAATCTGCTGAGAAATCCAAACTTGGTTAAAATCAGAAAAAAATATTGAGAGCTTTACATGAAGACCCAATATGTTTCATGTTGTTCGCAGAGACATAGTAGCACAACAATAAATAGAAGGCACTGTTGTTCCATGGCAATGCTTTCAATATATATTACCTCCCTGACAGCAACATATGTACATCCACAATACAATGGGAACACAATGTTGCATTTCCATGATAATGATGGTTATGCAACACGTCACAATGTTATGTTGCACAGACATTGCCTTTCTTGTTCTCTGTGTGTTTCTCTACAGTCCTACACACAGAACTAACAGACTGTGTGTACTTTCTTCCCATTGTATTATTGTTACTCAAACTCACATTCTGTTTAGGGCTAATTAATGTGCAGATTCTCTCTGTAATTCAGAAAACCATACCTTTGATAGGTTGCAATGAAGGTCGAAGGTTGTCAAGATTGTGAAAAAAGAGTCTGTCTCCAGTTGTAAAACTGAGACCTGGAGTGATTGGCCCTGGGTCAATTACAGATGTGCGGTGGCTTATCTTCTTTGCTGGATGAGGTTTCTTAAATAACTGCTTGGGGATTTGTCCAAAGTTGTTGATGAAACCAATGGTAGCATTCTTCTTTAGAGGATCATCAATGCTGATCAAAGAGCAAATTTAAACCTTTGTAATATACTTTACAATATATCAGTAGGATTTATAAATCATAAGTGTTCAGGTTTTTATAGAAATAATTGTTCAGACTGTGGTGCCGAACAGTGCTGCAGCTTGACACCAGCAATTCTGTGGAAAGTGTTGCCTCCATTTTCAGGGTTGCAAGCATTTTTGTCCAAGTAAATGCTGCAAGTAATTAGGGTGAGGATGTTGTTCAAGTATACTGGTGGGCTATATGGAATATGGCCAATCAGAACCACAAAAGGGGAAGGGGGATACAACCCTTCCCCATGGTTCTGCCTGGCAACATCCCTTACAACCAAGTCACATAAATAAAACACATCCTCACCCTGATCACTTCAATCTCTACTTGGATGTAATTCCTTAAATACTGAAGGTGGAGGCAGCATATTCCTCCAGAGCAAGAGTTAACTAACGAGAGATTGTAATCTGAATGTAATCATTACTTTCCTGATTACAAAACTAACTGATATAAAATCAGAAAATCAAGTACCTTGGCAGCACACAGAGTCATTTTAACTCTAGCTGAACTCTAAGATTACCTGTATGCTTTCTTTTGGGTAATTCTGCAGCGTCTGAATTTTATATGCCGACATTTCGGAACATTGTGTCTGTTCCATCTTCATAGACACCTATGAAGATGGAACAGACACAATGTTCTGAAATGTTGGCATACAAAATTCAGATGCTGGGGAATTACCCAGAAGAAAGCATACAAAATTCAGAACACGGCAAAAGTTTGAAATCTAAGTTTACTTGTTCTCTATTCTTTCCTCACAGAAAGAGATAAATATTCAGAGCCACGTGTCACAACAGTTACAAATTACAGTTCATTATATATTTACAACAAAAAGAGGGGAAAATAAAATATTCTGAATTAAACATTTTCTTAATACACATTACCTGTAAATATCCACATTGCCTTCATAAAAGAGATGATGGAAAACATTGATAGCCTCAACAGCTGCTTGGCCGTACTGTTTGTAACCAAAGATGAGATCTATCCATTCATGCAGATGCTGCGACACATAGTCACATTCCAAAGCCAGCCGATGCATACGGATGAACTCACGAGGATCTTCTTTAGCCCAGGGTGGCAGCACTACATCACCAAGTTGAACACCATTCTGTTTACAGCCTGCAACAATAAAAATACTTTCCACATTTAGTAATCCATTATACTGGTTACATTACAGAAGCTGAGTATGCCCTGTGTGGTAAACATGGGATAAGCAAAAATGTTTCTCAAGATTTTATTTTCTCAGCACGTAGAATACAAATACATATATTTTAAATATTCTGTATGTTGTCTTTCTCACAATTTATTTTTGCCAGCTGTTGATATACAGTTACGAAACATGCCAAACTAACCAACCCCCCCTACATCTGAAACCAAACTCCATTTCATGCAATTTAAGCAATGTCTTTATAAAAAAAATTCTTACAAGAAAAGGCATGGATGAAAGATAATACTCGTCTTTCTGAAACATACCAAGATCAAAATTGTTGGAATTGCATAGGAATTCTGGAAGATAGAAGAACTCTGGAATTAGTTCTTTAACATCAGCCATGTTATGTTTGGAGGCTGACAGCCATGCTTCTCGTATAGAGTTAAACATTCGGTCAGCAAGGTCAAAGTGACCTCCTTGAAGACGCAGGAAATGTTGCGTAAATGGTTCCATGCGGACCAAATATGAGCACACAATCATGGCAGATGAGTAATGTGTGCCATAGTGGTACGGTGGAGTTTCACCGTGAGGGTCATCCCATTCTTTGTACCTGTAACAAATGAAACATTCATAAAAGTGACCACTAAAATTATTATAATCAGTAAGAAGTATCTGGTACATAAATAACATTAGATTGGTCAACCAACTAACCTTCGTAACTGAGCAATCTTCTACCATAAAAAGAGTAATGAACACATTAATCACTCAATACAATCATATTGTGTCATACACATGACACAGTGACATAAGAAGTAATGGAAACATGGAGATTTAAGAACACAGACTGGGAAAACAAGATCCAATGGAGATAAAGAAGCAATAAATAGCATCAGCTGCAACTGGATTCACACATTCACATGAATATTTGTGCACATACACACACACACACACACTTCCCTGCTTATACAAAATACCTTTTCTTGAACTGCTCAAGCCTTTCTGGACTCTGGGCACCCATGGGACGAGAGAAATCCCTGAATGTAGCAGGGTGCGAAAGGTCCAGTTCTTCTGATTCATAATCAGCTAATATCCATGGGAAAACTGGGTACTGCATCAGATCATTGTATGAGCGGCCTGCCAAGGTGTTGAGGTGCATCAGGTACTGGAAATTGGAGATCTCACCACGAACCCAGCGCTGCGTCACTGATGTTTCGCCTACTCAGACACAAGAAGCTTCTATGCGTACACTGTCCAAACCTTCACTTTTGAAAGAAATTACATTAAAAACAACCAGGAATTTAAAGACTAAAGTGTACAAACCTACAGTTTTACATGCTGTATACAGTAAGTAAAACTTGGTCTCTCACCTTAAATATAAAATAAAATGTAGACCAAAGGAAGAAGAAATATGAGAACAGTATAATAAGGAGCTCCAGGATTTGTATTCTTCACCTATCACTATTAATTATGTGATCAAACCACAAATGGCAACAAAATATTATGGTGCATACTGAAGAAACAAAGTGTGAAACTGGATTCATGTGGTTCAGGACAGGATACACGAGGAGCTGCGAGTTCTTAAGCCTTGCAGTTGTACAAAAACAGCATGTATCAGCTTCTAAACAGATACTGCTGCAATAACACAATAATGGTGGAAACACGATTGCTCAAAGAAGTTAGTACACTTTTAATTTAATAATTTTCCAACAAGATGTGACTTATTCAGTTTATTACATTTCCGTAGGCAGCTCTACATGTTTCGGGTGTAGACACCCATCATCAGGAGCTCGTACAACTGTAATTACAGCTTCTGGTATTGATTAACTGTAATGAGTAAAATACACTGCTATTAATACTAATGTATAATTTAAAATTCTAGATTGGTCATATTGAATGTTACTAGCCTTGACGAATATGATATATAAAATTTGATGGATGGTTAAAAGCAGTATTTTTAAATTAGGTACATAATTTCTTCCATGCACTTATTTTTTTATACCAATATTTTATATACATATTCATCAAGGCTAGTAACATTCAATATGACTAATCTAGAATTTTAAATTATACATTAGTATTAATAGCTGCGTATTTTACTCATTACAGTTAATCAATACTATAAGCTGTATTTACAGTTGTAAGAGCTCCTGATGATGGGTGTCAATACCCAAAACATGTAGAGCTGCCTACAGAAATGTAATAAACTGAACAAGTTGCATCTTGTTGAAAAATTATTAAATTCGATTCATGATGCACGAACCCATGTATTAAAAAAAAAAGTCAGTAGACCTTGCATGTTACAATCAAATTTTATCAGAGTTGGGAAAAAGTCTCATTAGAGACCAATATGTGCGTAATTTGAAGAAAAAATATATATATCACATTAACATCTGCAAATTTTGTTCAAAACATTTTTAAATTTAGTACACATATTTAACAAAATACAATATTAAAAAAAAAAGTGTGCAGCAGTAACATACAGATTCAGAATTCCCTTCAAGCTGTTCACATAAGCTTAACAACAGCTTATGATCAAAAACATGAGAGACTGCCTAATCAAAAGCTCTAGAAACTGTAGCTAGAGAACAGAACTGTCAATTTTTTTTTATGAAATTTCAAACAGCTTTCTTCATGTTGTTTGGGAAATAGAAAAGTTTCAACAAAAGTGGCTACAACACTTAAAGAAAATGGACACAAACAGGATACCCATGCAGGCATTGCAGTATAAACCTAAAGGGAGGAGAAATATAGGATGCCCAAGGAAATTATGGAGGGGCCAATTTCACCTTGAGGGTTAAGGAACAGGCACTATGCCTAACCCTTCACAACTCAAAATTATTATTATTATTATTATGTCTCCTGTCACAGGCATTTCTTCCTGGTACTTCTCTTGAACCAGCGGTGATCCCCACCACTCAGGCTTCAAGCTTCACATTGCAGTACTTTCCGTATTATGT
>Ga0136643_10012483_pt1 | contig 12660 bp, 8 predicted proteins | sample TergutLab28metaG_FD_96883 | JGI IMG/M metagenome (GOLD analysis project Ga0136643, IMG submission 96883) | Labiotermes labralis P1 segment gut microbial communities from Petit-Saut dam, French Guiana - Lab288 P1 (version 3) (version 3) | ecosystem: Host-associated > Arthropoda: Insects >...
CAGAACCCTTGCCTAGGGGGCTCCCCCCCCCAGATCCCCATTCCCCCTGCCCCCTGCCCTCAACCGAATTTGACCCCCCCCCCCCCCGAACAAAATTCCTGTGTACGCCACTGCTGGTAGCATTGCCATCTTCGCCCTAAAGCCGCATGCAGCCTTCTGGGTGCAAAAGTTGTCTCCCAGCAGTTTTCCGAATTCTTACGAAAGGTAGCTGTGAGGCTGGCACTGTTACTTCTACTCTGACAAGTGTTCCATCTTCAGGCGCGTTCGCAAAATTGCAGAAAGCCACTGTTAACTTCGTCATCTCTGCCTGTCCGTCCCTCAACATGGAGCAACTCGGTTCCCACTGGACGGATTTTCATGAAATTTGATATTGACGATTTCTAAAAAAAAATCTGCCCAGAAAATTCAAGTTCAGTTAAAATCGGACAAGAATAACGGACATTTTACATGAAAAACCATGTACATTCATTACAACACGTCGCTGAATTCTTCTTAGAATAAGAAATGTTTCAGACCAAAGTTGAGGAGAAAATTAAAATAAGTATTTTCTGTTCAATATATTTTTCCCCAAAATCGTGCAGTTTATGAGATAATGTGAACAAATACGGTACTGGCAGACCGCACATTACAATAATAATGCTGTGTCGAAAAGATGCGATTCGCATACCGGCTACCTAAGGCCAGAATACCGACACACACTCATAATAATTTAATACTTATTCCTTCACGACTAATTAATTCCGTCTGGTCTCCTAAAATGTTTAATGATAACACTTACCAAAACGTTTTCAATCCGTGCGGCCCAACATCAGATCACTGGGCTCACTACGGTCCGCAGACACCAAAGACTTTGACACGTCTCTTCTAAGTCACATTCGAACACGGACCCTCTCAATCAGAATGCCAGTCAACAATAAATCACGGAAAAATAAGATAAATATTTGCTGCTTCACTCGCATGTCCAGCCTTGCCAGTGCAGCACAGGTAACTACTGAAACACAATACCTGTGTTAGTACAGTTTTAGGGGTTGTGAAAATTCACCGTGTGCGAAAAAAAAATTGCCGATACCGGGACTCGAACCAAAACATTTCGTCTTCGAAAAACACACCGGCCGATATGCGCTTGGCTCCGAGAGATTAAGCGTTGTTCGTTGCCGTTTCCAGTATCAAGCATTCCCAGCAGAGCTACCTTCCCCTCCCCCCCCCCCCCCAAAATGCCCACTAATTTATCTTTAACTTCAAATTAACCAACGGTATTGCTGTCTTTGCTTAATATATAGGCGGCGGTAATGACTATAATGAACGGAAGACAGAGAATGCACAAATATGGGGAAAGTACACGTGACTCGATAACGTCACTTCCGGAGCGGAATATACAAAATTCCAGGCCACTCGATGTTTGTTTCAGAGTGTACATGTCTAAAGAAAGCCACTAACAAACGAACATTCTTTTGTTTCAGTGTAGCATATACATGTAACATGTGAACAGAGTGCAGATTAGTCGGGAAATATTTTCTTTAAAAAGCCGGTGTATATAATTTGCTTTGTTATAAGATTATGTATCAGAGCAGTCGCACAGAACACCAGTAACATGTAGTTGTGAATAAAATGATAAAACTGGTGATTTGATACATATACTGGTGATTTGTTAACAACAACAGGATCATCTCATCTTAAAAAAATATGCATTGTAGCCAGTGACATAAATTTACCATAACAGCATTGTTTTACAACACTTGACAATGGCCATGTAACACAACAACACACATACACACAATGCAATGTTGTCTTTCCACTGCAAAACGGTTATGCTTACGCACCATAATGTTACGTTACAAGTATCCTGCCAGTCTTGTTCAGCGTGAGTTCTTCACACAAATGACCTTTAACTGGTGTAGGGTTCAGCTTAAGTTAAAAAGCTTTAGAACTTTGAGAATGTAGAAACCAGAATTAATCACATGCATTCATTCACTCCATTGGCATGTGCAGAATGCAACGATTCCTTGCTGTTCTCAGGAGCTTCTTCCATTCCTCTCTGTTACGCACTTTTTCCTACCACCCTTCTCCATCAACTATTCTTCCATCCTGTCTCACCTCGTCTTGCCATCTATTTCTTGGTCTACCGCTCAATCTTGTTGTTCCCAAAGTCATATATAATACTCTTTTGGGAATCACATTTTCTTCCATTCTCTGTACATGTCCAAACCAATGTAATCGATTTAACCTTATTGTCTCTATTATAGTAGGTTCTTTAACACTGGCATAAACTAAAACTGAGACTAGAGAACACAATAATAGACAAAACGTTAGCATATTCATCAGAAACTTGGACATTAATGAAGAGAGATAGAAAGCCACTGAACATTTTTGAAAGGAAAGTGTATAGAAGAATTTTAGGCCCAGTATATGACAGTGAAAAAGAATTAACCACATACTCACAAATTCTTCCTTCCCACATTCAGCTTCACTCTTTGGGTGACTCTCTCTTTACACAACTCATACTGTTTTGAGGCTTTACTGCTGGAACAGATGTAATATTCCACCTTACATTTTCAAACCTATTCTGTGATCTTTCCCTTTCTGGACATTTTCCTTTCACAGCTTAAGGTGGTAGTTGTGTCCATAAAATCGTGATGTAAGAAAAGCAATACAAAGTTCTTTTTGTTTATATCAAGGGCTGTCAAGAAAAAATTCTTACAAACCCAGAAGATACAAGGTTTTCTGTTCTCACAGTGGTGCTGATGAAAATTCAATGTTGCACTGTCTTGACTGAAGTGGCATAACACCCCTGAAGCCTTGAGTCTTGAAACCCAAAAAACTCCATTATTTATAATGAAAACGTATAAATGTGCCAACTTTCTTCAAGACTTCTCATTTGAACTGCCAACACAGGCCTTTTCCTGACAAATAACATACTTCTAATAAACGTTATTTTTCATCATTTTTAATTCCCAGAAATGATTACAGATCCTAGTCTCGCCCTGTCTGATATTTGCTGCATACATTTACATGTACAGGCAACCTCCGAGTCTGTTTCTTCCATTACAGACCTGGTCCTGTCCAGAGTCCCCTTCTAATCCACATATTCCTTCCACACTTCCTTGTTTCTTATCTCGATTGCTGTCTTCCATGTAAGCAGATTCCTCTTTTGTTCTTCAACACACTGCTTTCATCTCTACAAATAAACCGTAAATTATTTCACTGGAAATTTGTCTTCTATCTGAGTGCCACATATTAATGGGTGAGTCAGTGAAACATAACTTTCTCAAAATAACCTGCTTATCCATACGAAACTGCATGTTCCCCATCTGCACTACAGACAGCCAATGATACATCAGTTGCATCTCTTGGACTTCCTTGCACTGTAATGGTACAAATGTAATGTCTTCATCCACCTCAGAAGAAGGATAAGAGACATCACTGCTGATAAAGCATGCAGAGGCTTTGCAGAAAGTCAAATTTACAAAGGGTGGCACTAACCTCACTTTTAAGTGGACAGAGCTCTGAAAGTGGGTTCGTAAATGTTCTTGAGTTTACATCTTACGAAGTTATAAATGTACAAAACCCGTAACGTGCGATGGATGAGTTGTGCAAGATCCCATGACCTTCTTTGCAGTATGTGTATATGTTGGGCTTTTAGAGCAGTTCAAACTAACACACTTACCCTCCGTAAAATACAGGCAACTGAGTTTAACAACAAGACGTACCTGTATGCTTTCTTCTGGGTAATTCCCCAGAGTCTGAATTTTATGTGCCAACGTTTCGGAAGAGACTGTCTCTTCTTAGACGTTGGCACATAAAATTCAGATGGCGGGGAATTACCCACAAGAAAGCGTACGACATTCAGAACACGGCAAAAGTTTGAATCTAAGAATAAAACATGCTTCTTGCACAAAGACATTGTAATTACCAGTGGAAATAGTCATTTTAAATGGATGATACTGATACTTCAGAATCTAGGACAGTAAAGTTTAGCTTTCTGATTCAACCTTTGCCAGAAAAAAAAAAAAACCATGGCTTATTTCTGGTGATTACTGACACACTGTGTGAGGTGCAGAGAGAACCAGGTGTAAACCACCCAGGTGTGTTCTGTAAATAACATGTAAGACAGGGTTGTGGCTTGAGTGCCTACTGATTTGATGTTTTTATAAAGTGTACAATATATTGCTGGAGAAGGGGCTTCATGCTCTTGTAATAACAGCATTAAATATTTATAAAGGGTACAGCAGAATATTGTAGTGCTGAATGGGCTTCATGCCCTTGTACTAGGAGGATTACATATTTTTAAAAATAATATTACAGAACATATTTATGCAGCAGGGAGTTATGCCCCGGCAACAGGATAACATATTTTCACAAATGATGTTGTAGACTGTATTGATAAGTTTGGGCTTCATGTCCCGGTAATGGGAAGATTAAATATTTTTAAATTATGTTCGGAAACAATATATCTATATTCTATAATTTTATGTAGTTATGATAAATTATGAAGTGCCAATAGCTATCAAACGTCATAAACTGCTAATGACAGTAACTACTAATTTATCAGGCAGATTATCTAAGTGGCATGCAGGCAGGCAGTGCGACGCTACTAGCTTTAGTGTCACGTGTTAATGACATTTTATCCGTGAATGTGACAAGCGTGTAAAGACCTATTTGAAGAGCGACGCAGACTTGTTTCACCACTGATCGGTCGGGGGGCGCATGGTCGTTAGTTTCTGTGATATAAATTTTCAATATAACGTGATACTTCTCAAACTTTTTTTTTTGGTGGACGTGGAATAAAGTGCCGTGGCGTGTGTGTGTGTGTGTGTGTGTGCGTGCGACCGCAGCGTCTCTGCAAGTAATTGTAACAGAGATTTGTAAAATTCCCTCAGCGCTTAAGTGGAAACCGCAGCCGACTACGAACTCAGGACCACGTGATGAGGAGCAACGATACAACCAAACCAGTCTCGAGTGAAGACCCACTCGCAGGTGGATGTGCTGGGGACTCGATGTAAATCAGGTAAGCCACAGCACCAAATGACAGCGTATCATGACGTCACCCGGCCCCAGGGTGGTCATGGTAACAATCCGCCGCGCCAGGCAACTATGTGCTGTGTCTAATACGGTAGCCGCCATGACTCAAGGCCTAGGTTAAAGGTCGTGTTGGCAACCCTGTGCATGGGGACTTTTTAAATTAGTTTGTAAGTATTGCTCTCCTTGCCCTCCCCGTTAAGTGCTCCGGTTCGGATTTCCGAGTAGGTGACATCAATTTTCGCCATGGGACTGGAGGAAAGTTTACGTAGTGGGATTTAGTTATAAGGAATTGTATTTGTTTATACCGCAGGGTGTTAACTTGACGGGGTTCGGTCGACACAACCCGTGATATCAACGCCACAGGGAGAGAGTTACAAAGGATCTATTATAGTTTCTCCCTGCGAACAACTGGCATCGGAAATATTCAGTAATGCATAACTTAATTTTTCCACAATTCGTCTTTCACTTCAGTAGTGAAAGACAAGTGTTTGCATCTATATAGAAAATGGATAGTGAAATTTGTAAACGATATTCTACACGCATTTGTTCCTGTGAACATCGCTCATTTGCGACAAGAGTGTCACAACTCAAAATTTGGCATTTTTTAGTTTTTGGTATAGAAAAGAAACGTTTGCAGATGCACTTTTAACAGGTATAGTGTCATAACGCAGTTTGCAAAACTCACCGCTGGAGAACAGTTGTGTTGTCGTTGCACTCGTAGAAAATTATAGCACTTCAAAACCTTTAAAAGTCTCTCCTGAAAAATCACAGATTTTGAGTTGACGCTGTTGTCGCAAATGAGCGATATGTTGTGAGTTCATGGCACAAAACCATGTCGAAGGGTCAACATCAGAGGAGACGCCGACGGCTAACAACGAAAGCTTGAACTTTGATATTCGTGTGTCCGTGCATCGTTAGTATGATTTTTTTAATTACAACCGACAAGATGCAATTATTTTTTATTATTTATTACTAAAAGGCTCTACATGTTTCGGGCGGTTCCTACGCCCATCATTAGGAGCACGTAACTGTACGTTCAGCTTCAGGTATTGTCAGTCAATGCTTAAGTCAGTTCCATCTCATCCACGATATCACCCTGCGGCAGCATTGATTGACAATACCTGAAGATGAATGTGATGATTGCTCCTGATGATTGGCGGAGGAACAGCCCGAAACATGTATAGCATTTTAGAAATAAATATACAAAAATAGTTACATCTTGTTGGTTGTAATTTAAAAAATCAGAAAGGCTGACCTCTACTTCGACTGACAACAATGAAAGGTAGGTATCTGACGTTCTTAGGAAAAATATCCATATCAACATTTCATTTTATACGCATGTACAAGCAGAGAGACTGCTGTCATAATTAGGAAGTCACATACACATCAGTTTAACTGAGGATGTTTTGTGTGTTCAGACAAACCTATCTGTTGGAACAACCGCATTTTTTTAGCGCTGAATATTTCTTTCACTAGCCGCCAGGCTGTGCTTCATTAGATTTTTCATTCGTCCTCAAATGATGAATTATTGCCATTATTAAGCCAAGGAACAGCAGTGCTGTTTCTAATGCCAAGCATCTTGTCGTGTGATTTGTGAAGATATGGCGAGTTGTTCGAGCGCGACACACAGCAGTCGCTGTTTTTACAGAACAAGCAGCAGAGGTTTCATTTTTCCGACGATTTCTCTGTGTTGGACTGAAGATGTGAGTCTTGAATTCGTTGTACATTTGTTTCAGTTACCTGCACTAGATGGATTATGGCTCAGTATTGTCAGTTTCATTCACCTGCCCACTTTTAACAGGAACAAACGTACTCACACAGTTATGTGCCTTCAGTGGCCACGATTACTAAAGCGTACAGCGCATCGGTTCGCGAACTTTACACGTACCTCCAGAAGACGGTGCAAAAATACCTCGTATGAAAAGAGAGTTTTTTTTTTGTTCATTTTGTGAACTGGGTAGTTGCATTTCGCGTTTCTTACTCTTGATGAAAGAACATGAAACTATTCTTTTTTCACGTCCCGCTCATATCCTGTGCCAAGGTGAAACGAAGGTCCACGCCCGAAATTCAAATAAAAATTACACTAGCTGAAAACTCCTTCACTTTTAGACGCGTTCGCAAGTTGTGAAAAGCGACGATTACTTTCGCCATGTCTTGTCTGTCTCTACTGCATGGAACAACTCGGCTTCCACGGGACGGATTTTCATGATATTTTAAATTTGAGAGTTTTTCGAAAATCTGTCGAGAAGATTCAACTGTCATTAAAATATGACAAGAATAACGGATATTTTACAGAGCGAACTACATACATGTATATCTCGCTGAATCCTTCTTACAATAAGACATGTTTCAGACAAAGTTGTTGTGAAAATCAGAACACACATTTTACGTTCGGTAACTATTTTCTAGAATTATGCCTTTCTTGAGAAAATGTGGAAAAAGATGAAAGAGTCAGACACGCCGCAGATGCCAACATATGGCGCAAAAATTCCTATTTTTTGCAAGAATACACACACACAAAATATTTAATACTTAAGGCTTTTCCAAGAAAATGATGTTTATGCGAACGTGTCTCGGTGTTACGTTATACGTACAGTACATAGCCTGTTTTTTAAGAACGCTGTGGCGATATATGTATTTGTTTGGCGTGAAATCAGCCATTATGAAATGCTCCCTACAAAAACGCTGTCGGCCTAAGCCTGCCATTGCGGGCATGATGAGAAAAAGATACCAAATTCTTCACCAAGATACTATCTGAAAAAGAAATACTTGAGAGGAGTAACCTTCTAGCTTGTCACGGGCAATCAGTAACGCCTGTGACAAATACTACACCATCAGCGAGCTGCGACCTTAGAATCCTACCGTGGGTATAACAACCTATGGTTCACCACTGCATACAGTTCCACGCGGCAGTTCCCAGTTAGCGCTACAGACAGACAGACCATCAGCTCCACATCTGTCTGCGCAGCACAGTCTGGAGTCTGCTCACCCAGTTTTGCTACGAGCAGCTTTCTTCGGGATAGGGAAAACGTAAAATCCCGTAAACCCTCACTGTAGTCTTCAAATATATCCCACATAAAGAAACCTGAATTTGCGAGCCAGCAGAGAGTTGCGGACCACCAGTTTATAAGCACTACGATACGGTAAGCTGGCCATCGAATTCCCATTCTGTGGTCGTCCGTTACATAGTCTATTCAATAAGCTAAACCATTCCAGGTCCTTATTTGCTGCAACACTGCCACACTTCGTCTAAACATTACATATGCGACGCACTTTGTACTGACCTTAGACCCAGACCGGGCGATGGTGCCAAGATTCGCCACCAGATCATCTCTTGTCATGCCGATTCCTGTGTCCTGTTGTAAAATAAGAAAACCAACGTTTAAATGCAGCACACTGTCCAGGTAACGTGAAAAGGTGTGCAGTACGGTGCACTAAATGTACGCCAGTGATTATATTTACGCGCCGGCCGATTTACCCTAGGACGATGAGCTCCCGGAAACCATTGAATAGGGTGCTAAGTGGGCCCCAGGGCGGGTCTCTGCACCACTGATAGCCGCTGGTTCAGGCCGCACAGTTGTGGCCGCACATGTCACAGTACTGTAAATATCAAGCAAATTCAGATGTTCCACAGTTCCCATCTAGAGTTGCAGTTTCCTCAGGTAACCCTTCCACCGTCCTACTGCTACAGAACAGTCTGAAGTCAAGGCCTCGCTGAATCCGCACGCTGTGGAACTTCGTCTGGCTGACAACCGCTTCAGAATTTCTTGTCACTAATAATCTAGAATGCAGTACCGACTGAAGCAATGCTACATATCCCTGCCAATAAGTTCTGCCATATTCTCGTCACAATTTTCGCAGACCCGTCATAATGTTATTACGGGGGCTGTACAGTGACGAGTCTGCAGATTGGCCGACCCGGGAATCATGCTCTGATTTCCAGCAAGTAAAAGCTTTTCGTCTTCTCGTAAGTACACTCATACTTGATTAAAGCATGTGGGCTATCTCCCTGGGGTAAAGAGGCCAGGGCGTGAAGCAAAACACTCATTTCTGTACATTGCTACAATGCCAAGGTTAAGGTGCTGAGGGCTATAACTCCACGCGGCCCCAGATGCCAACGTTTTCATGGTGAGCACACACACACAAATTTGTTTGCCTTCACAACAGATGAACGTTTTTCCAAGATCTGTTAGCAGGTATTACTTAATCATCTTAAATAAAAAGGCGCGACTGTCGCTCAGGCATCACACGTTTCAGCACCCACCATGACATTACTAATGACTATGAGACATCAGGAAGTAATATCTCGATAAAAGTGAAATGCCAACACCTGGTGATATCAGGCCTCATGATTGCTTTCTAAGGCAGTAAAGCTGGCTGAGCAAGGGCATCAGCACGCGCCAGACCACTGTCTTCACAATTTTGAGTTATTTCTGGTCCGCAATTGAGCTTTTTTGTCTTCTCGTGTATTAAAAATTTTCCAAAAGCCAGGTTCTCCAAAAACTCTTCCTGGAATGTCTCAGTACAGTCTTTTATCAAGAGACATTTCAACAAGAAAAGGAAACAATGGGACAATAATACTCTTACAGCAACCAAAAAAGATAATCCTAACAACTATTTACCATACGCAGCCACGTGATTCACCATGTGCTAACGTGTTGGCACCTGCAGTACAGTTAGTGGTGGATTTACCGACGACTGACCTGTACGGTAATCGTTCTGTTCAGCTTGTCGGTGGCGATGTGTATCTCTAAGGGTCGGGCGTCGGGCGCTTCGGACACCTGGCCCGTCAGCGTCAGGTACCGCAGCTTCTCTAAGGCGTCGCTGGAGTTCGAGATCAGCTCTCTCACGAACACCTGCACAGCAACCGTTCGATCAGCGTCATTTGTTAAACGGATATCACATATTGAAGAAATGCCTCTCAATAACAAAGAGTTTTTGTGTATTAAACATACAGTCGAGCACAACTATATTTTACCTAGTAGTACAGTAGGAATACAAGTACATGTTTCGGCCCTATATGTGGGCCATCTTCAGGTTGTGATTTAACTTACAGAGCAGCTAAACAAGATGTGTGGGGTGTTCTTTGAGGATACTGGGGGTTGGGTGGGGGGAATGAGATTTCGTTGTTTCAATAGTGGGTACCATGACCTAGGGCTATTGAAGCAACGAGATCTCGTTCCCCCCACCCAAACCCCAATACCCTCAAAGAATACCCCACACGTCTTGTATAGCTGCTCTGTAAGTTAAATCACAACCTGAAGATGGCCCACATATAGGGCCGAAACATGTAGTTGTATTCCTACTGTAGTACTAGGTGAAATATAGTTGTGTTCGACTGTATGTGTAAAACACAAAAATTCTTTGTTATTGAACCAACACAACGGGGATGACGCACCTCAAAAAATGCCTCTCAAGCCAGCAAGAATTACAGACGTACAGCTGATGAATGTTTGTAGATGCGTAGTAACGACGCAGACCCTTGAACTCTCAGGTTGCACGTTGTGAAGATCTTGGTAAAAGAAGAACACTCAGAATGAGCAAATAAACTGCATATCTCCGAGCCGAAAGCTACTTCTACCAGTTGATCTTCGTACCAAGCACGGAAAATTTGGTGTGGTGATGGAACCATCACATTTCGCTTAACTGAGAGATCTAAGGTTCACTCACCTCCTTCTCCGAGTACAGCGACTTCGCGACAATGTCTAGCAGCATCCGGGTCTCTGCCTGAAACTCATGTTTGTCGCTGGAACCTGCAAGTATTCACAAGTGTTAAAAATACACTGACATACTGAAGCCTGACAGTCATCCGAGAAACATCTAAATAATTCATCACATAAAAAAGTGATCCCGTTACAGGCCCAATGTGGCCCAGAGGGTGGGTAGAGGTATAGCTCTACTCTTCCATGACCGCGGCACCAGAAGGGGTGAGTGGTCAGCAGCACGCCCCGGCCGCACTTTACCCCCGGGAAAGACCCGGTACTCATTTTACAGGAGGCTGGGTGGGCCCCAGGGCCGGTCTGGACGGGTGGAAAATCTCATCCCCACCGGGATTCGATCCCGGACCGTCCAGCCCGTAGTCAGTCGCTATACCGACTGAACTACCCGGACCAAAATTCATTACGTACCTCACACAAAACACTGTGTCTACGCTGACAAGACCAACCGGTTAATTCTGTATGGGGAAATACCAGGTGCTAAACGGACATGCCCAACTGCTGTGGCGAAACACTGCATGAAGTAGAGTTCTTCTTTAAAAGCTAAGTTCCCTAGCCAGTCAAGAAATTCCCAGTATTTTATAGAACCTGAAGGTTCATTACCGTGTCCACAACAGACCGCCACTTGTTCTTATCCTCGGCGAGTTCCATCCAGGCCACGACCTTCCATCCTAATTCTTGAAGATGCGTTTTAATATTATCCCCCCATCTTTGCCTAGTCATTCCGAGTGGCCACTTTCCCTCAATGCCCCACCAAAACCTTGCATGCTGAGACAACAAAGAATCAAAACAAGAACAAAATAATATTTTATACAAACCAAAGTGGGTGCAACTGGCACAAAGGGTTTACATGGGTAGAGGTCATGCAAAGTTGCCCCCGCCCTAGCCACGAAGCCAAACTTGGGGTGCAGAGCTGCACTCATTCTTCAGCTCGGTACTAGCTGGTGTTGAATAGTCAGCTTTACACGCCAGCCACTGAACGTCGCGAAAGCGCCCTGCTACTCACTGAATACGCGCCCTTGAGACAGACATGGTGGTGGTGTCCCTCATACTCCTTCAAAGGCGCCGCGCTTAATTACGCACGGTAACGCTTTACTTCTATTGTTTTTGGGCTTAAAGTTGCGAAAAGCGACTATTAGCTTCGTCATGTCTGTCTGCCCGTCCGCATGGAACAACTCGGCTCCCACTGGACGGATTTTCATGAAATTTGATATTTGAGAATTTTTCGAAAATCTGTCGAGAGAATTCAAGTTTCATTAAAACCTGGGAAAAGTAACGGACACTTTACATGGAGACCCAACATAAATTTCTGATCACATCTTGCTGAAATCTTCTTAGAGCGAGAAATAATTCAGGCAAAAGTTGTAGAGAAAATCAAAACACATATTTTACATTCAATAATTTTTTTCCCCGAAAATCGTACCGATTATGAGATAATATTGGAAAATGTGCTACAGCCGGACAGGCCACAGATGACGATACAACACGGCGCAGTCGCCGCTTTGCACACTGGATAACGAAGGCAACAAACACGCACTCAGAATGTCATTGAATAAAGAAAGACCAACTTGATGTCACTTGCTTTTTTATTTCATTATTTAATGCTCAACATGTTTCGGATGTTCATACGTCCATCCTCAGTAGCTTGCGACTTATTTGTGGTGGTGGTGTGGTATCCGTATGCAGGCTGAAGCAGTGCTTCAGCCTGCATACGGATACCACACCACCCCAGCCAAACCACAGCGTAACACCAACATGCATCGAACCAGATCAATACAACCCATGAAATAACAAATAAGCTGCAAGCTCCTGAGGATGGATGTATTAACATCCGAAACATGTTGAGCATTAAATAATGAAATAAAAAAGCAAGTGACATCAAGTTGGTCTCTCTTTATTCAACTATCAAGATGATGCACGGTCC